>Ga0136617_10000869_pt1 | contig 26293 bp, 24 predicted proteins | sample AntDrymUQ3222106_2_FD_129672 | JGI IMG/M metagenome (GOLD analysis project Ga0136617, IMG submission 129672) | Polar desert sand microbial communities from Dry Valleys, Antarctica - metaG UQ322 (21.06) | ecosystem: Environmental > Terrestrial > Soil > Desert | place: Antarctica: Dry Valley...
CGCGATCGGTGGTGCCGCTCTGCTCGGCCCGCTGGCGCAGTGGCTGGAACCGCTGGCCGATGCGGCCGATGGGCCGTTGTCCAGCCGCAGCGGTGCCTTCGCCGTCGCCGAGGTGGAAGCCGTGGAACATCTTGTCACGACATTCCAGCAGTGGCGCTCCGCTGAGTGCGGCTTCGGCCGTACCGCCGTGGTCGGGCAGCTCTCTGATCTGTCTGAGCGGCTCCGCGGGGCGCCGGACGGGACGCTGACCGACCGGGCGTTCCTTGCAGCTGCGGAACTGGCGCAGATCGCGGGGCGAATGGCGTTCGACGTCGGCGCCCATCGCATCGCACAACAGCACCACGTCACTGCCGTGCGCATGGCGAAAGCGGGTGGGAATGTGTTGTTCGGAGCGGTCGCGCTGGCCTCGCTCGCCCTCCAATCGTTTGACCTCGGGGCGCCGGACGACGGTTTGGAACTCGTGCACCTCGCGCAGCGCGGAACGCGGGACACTGCTACCCCGGGATTGCGGTCGCGGCTGGCCGCGAGGGAGGCATGGGGGCACGCCCAGCACGGATCCGTACACGCGTTCAGTCGGGCGGTAGATGTGGCCGAGCAAGCGCACATTGACATCAAGCTGGACGAGGAGCCTCGATGGCTGCGCGTATACGGCGCGGCAGAATTGGCTGGTGAAATCGGGGCGAGGTATCGAGATTTGGCCCTGCACGACCGGCGTCAGATTCACCACGCTGTGGATTACCTTGGGCAGGCACTAGCGATGCGTGATGGCTGGGGCCAAGCAATGAATTTCATCTCGCTTGGTCGGGTGCACCTGCTCGCCCGGGAACCAGAACTGTCGGCCGTGACGGTGCGGAGCGCGTTACCGCTGATCGATTCGCATCGGCCGGGACGGTTGGGCCGGAAGCTCGCCGACTGGTACCGTGAGACAGCGCCTTTCGTCGCGGTACCCGAGGTGCAGGACACGCGCGAGCAGACCCGTGAATTGGTCAGGGTCTAGAAGCTATCGACACCGAACCAATGAAAGATAATCGGTGCGGATCGGCATTACAGGACACGCCGCCAGACGTATGAGCGGAAGCGAGGGAGACCAGACCGGCAAATGCATCATCCCAATCAAGGAGAACTACGAACCGGTCAAGATCACCGCTGAAATCCGACACCGACCCCCGGCGGGTGGGCCGAGTACGGCTATGACGACGGTTCGGATGCCGCCGAGCGTGCCTCCGTGCACCGGTCCGCTTTCGGCGGGCGTTTTCAGACTTTCATTTCTTTTTTCCAGTGCTGTGCGGGGCGTGTGGCCTCCGGCTGGTCCCCGCGCGGCGCGCGGCTGCGCAAGCACGCCGCGAGGTCCGCGCTATCATTCAAACTATATGAGACACGAAACTGTATCGAACAGATCTTGCTTCTAAAGGCGCTTTAGACTTCGCGGAAGGTGAGATAGGTCCGTCCTTCGTCTCCGTCAAGATCTAACACGAGATACCAATAATCATCGTAAGGTATCTCAAGGATAATCGGAGAATGGTCGAAGTGGCCGCCGTAGTACTCGAACTCCTCCTCGGCGTCAAAAGCGGTCAAGTTGTCGCTGTCCATGAGCGTGACGTTTGCTTCGGTACCGCGCAGTGAGATCTCGAAGCAGGTGCCTCCGGGGCAGAATCCAAGGTCCCAGGTGGTGTACTCCATCGGGCTTTCCCCATACTGTGTCGAAGCGGCAATGGCTGTCCCACACGATCATCGCCACCTACGGAACGCACCCGTGGCAACGTCAGTCAACTGACATCGGGGCGTCCTGCGCCGTGTAAGTGAGGCGCTTCCTCCGACAACCCAACACACCTCTTCTACCACCTTCGTGATCTCGGAGAGCGCGCCTCCCCGGCTCACCAGTGCAGAACCCGACAGGGAACCACCCGGCCCGCGCCCGACACACCCCCGGGACACCGGGGAATCGATCCCGCGCCACCGCGCGGCCGACTCCCTCCCGGCCTCCCCGCACACCAGGAGATCACCGATGACCGCCTCGACTGGATCGACGAGCGGACAACGCGGCGGAAGAGATCGCCCTCGCCGGGCGGCAGGTCTCGGAGATGGTGGCCCACGTGGCGCGTCTCGTTGGCGTGGTGAGCGCGGGTGCGCGCCATCTCCTCGACCTCCCAGAGGGCTACCACGCGGCACCCCGGGCGCAGGCTTGGCGAGGTTGGTTGGCGTCGTCGTGGCATGCTGCGCCCGGGGTGCCGCGCGGTCGGGCGTTGCCAGGTCGAGGAGATGGCGCTTCGGCTCCCGAGGTCGAGAGATCAACAGTCACCGCAATCAGGCGTCGGTCAGGCCGAGCTGAGCGACTAACTGAGTGACGACGACGGCGAGGGGGAGCGAACCGCGCCGGACTACGGCGGACGCCTCACCAGCGCGAACGCTGCATCTGACCAGCGTGGCCGTCGCCTGACCGGTGCCTGGCAGTCAAGGGGTCGCCAAGACCACCTTAGTAGGGTCAGGATGAGATCATTCCCCGGTTTACCCCCAGAATTTACCGGCAGACATCCACAGTTGACCGCCTACGACGCCAACGTGCACGGGCAGTCGGTGCAGGTCATGACAGGGAATGACAGAGGATGCGCTGTGACCCATGACGTGGATCTTGACTCGCAGGATTCATGGTCCGATATCTGAGCCCGAACGCCTGCGCTGGGCAGCAGGTCTATGGGATGCCGGACCGCGGATAGTGAGCGATGGGGGCACGGAGCGTGCATCGCAGGCTGGCTCGTCTCGCAGTACCAACGCCGTGCTACCGCCACAACGCCGTTCGGCGCGTACAGGACACACCCTGACGTCCCGGTGGCCCCAGTCGTGATTCTGGACAGTGTGCCGGGATAAGATCATGTTCAGCGCTCTGGACCCCGGCGGTGTCGAATACCTGCTTTGGGATGTGGTTGAAATGTCGGAGTGCACCGTGACCGCGGAGCTCGGAACTCTAATGACGTTGACTGGCGCGGTAGCCGCGGATGTGGCGGTACTGCGCGCCCAGTTCGACGCGGTGACAGGCCAGTCTGGTACCGGGTTCGTGGCGGTGGACCTGTCCGCCGCGGTGAGCAGCGGCCCAGCGTTGTTCGTGGTGCTAGCCGAGAACGAGGCGCGATTGCGTGCCAAGCAGAGCCGCCTAGTAATCATCGGAATGCACCCGGGGGTGTTGAAATCCCTGGACGAGACCCCCCTGTCCACCCTGTTCACCCTCTACCGGGCTGCCCGGGAGAGGGCTGCAACGACCAGTCCGGATGACCCCGAAAGTCGCGTCGTTGCCGCCGGGCCTTCCAGCGGCGGCGGTGCGGCGGGAGCAGTGACTGCGGGTTGACTCGCGGAACATCGGTTCGTGATCTTGACAGCGCAGGTTCAAATCCCTGTCACTCCGACCAGCTCAGGCCCTGTCCAAGATCTTGTTGTTTGTCGTGACGACGTTGAATAAAGGCCAGCAGCACTTGACTAAGCAGAGTCAGCAGAACGCCGAACAGGGTACCGCCTGCTGTCAGATAGATCGGATTGAGAGATTGCACTGCTATCACCATGTCGCCACCATGCCCGACTGCGGGTCGTAACAGAGGGGTGGGGTGCAACCGGAGATCAACCAAGCCCGCACCGGAGAGGTTGGGGGGTACCCCCCTCGGCCACGAACCCGTACCGGTTCGTCATTGCGCGCTTTGTGGCGACGGCGGTCACTGATACTGGGGAACAGTTAGGGAAAACGTTTTCGTCATAGGTCAAGTAATGCCAGACTGCACAACTGCGTGATGCTGTGCAGGTTCCATCACCGTCCGCTCCACCGCGCCTCCGAATGGCAGGTGCGTATCCGCGACGGACTTCCCGAGTTCATCCCACCAGGGTGGATCGACCCGGAACGAAGACCCCGCCGAAGACCGCTCCCGTACCTGGTCGCATGACCCGGCGCCACATCCGCCCGGCCTGGCCGGAGTGGACCGGCCCACTTCGTGCGCTGTCTCGAATCCGCGCACGCCTAAGCGCGTGAGGACAACAGATGGTGCACGGAGTGGGCCAACAGGCGCAGCTCCACGGCGATCGATAATGCACAGCGATGAGTACCAGCACAACAACGGCCGATGCCATCGATGACTACCGCGACACCCCCGCCGACCGGCTGAAAAAGCACTTTTCCGCTCGGAACGGGGTGCAGCCGGGCGACCCACCTAGATCATTCATGCTGATCCACTAGTCCTTGATCATCGCTGTTGTGGATCATTGGTTGGATGGGTTTCGATCATGGGCATGTCGAGGTGCCGAGGGGTGCTCGGGTGGGCGCCGGTTCCACTGGCCGGTCGGGTGCTGCGGGTGGTCGGGACGGATGGTGATCGCACGGTCAGATGGGGTGCAGGGCCTGGATGCGGTCCCAGGCGGTGGCCAGGTCGGTGGACCATGCCCAGCCGGGTGGGATCTTCAGGATGCGGCGGCGGGCGTGGGTGACCAGGCGGGCGGGGGCGGACAGGATCCGGAACCGCAGTGTTGTGGTGGAGGTGGTGGCCAGGTCGCGGTCGAGTCCGATGGGGCGCAGCCAGGCGGTCAGTGTGGTGGCCAGGGCGGCTGGTTGGAGCCAGTCGGCGTTGCGGTCGTAGTCGATCGAGGGCAGGTTACGGGCGCCGCAGGCCGTGAACTGCTTGTTCCGGTCCTCGACGTGGGCCTGGGTGCGGTGGCGGGCGTCGAGGAACTGGACCTGCCCGACTGGGGTGTTCGTGGCGAACGCCCCGTACTCCCAGTCGGGGTGCTCGCCGAGCTTGGCCGGCTTGCCGAGCGGGCGGGGGGTGCGCCGGGCCATCACGCGCATGTCGGCCGGCCAGCGCGCCAGCCGGTCCCCGTGCGGGCCGCGGCGCAGCACCCCGGTCAGGTCGCTCACCTGCGCGGCGGGGTCGGGCTCGCCGTCGGTGTGCACGGCGGCGCCCCAGTCGCCAGCAGAACGCCTAACAGGGCACCGCCTGTCGTCAGGAGAGTGGGCAGCAGCGGATGCACGACGACAGGAGGACCTGGCGCATCGGCGGCCGACCGGGCCAGCAACGCGACCCCGAGCCCGTGGACGACGAGCTCACGGATGCGCGCCAGGTTCGCGTCCTCGAACGGCACGTGCGGGGCGAAACCCGCCTCGGCGGCAACCCGGTCGAGGATGCCGCGCAGCCCGCTGTCGGAAGGCAGGCAGACGAACGGTTCGTCGCAACGGCGTCCAGTGACAGCGCGCCGCGGTGGGCCAACGGATGTCCAGGAGCGGTGAGCAGCAGCAGCAGCTCCTCGGTGAACAGCGGGTGCGCGGCGAACCGGTCGGGCAGATCCTCGCGCAGCGGGCCGATGGCCAGGTCGATCTCGTCGGCGTTGAGCTCGGCGAGCAGCTCTTGGACGTATGAATGAAGCGCGCCGATGATGGAGGCATGACACGCCCCGTCTGGTTCATCACCGGCTCCTCCACCGGGCTCGGCCGCGCTCTGGCCGAAGCCGTGCTCGCGCACGGCGACCGGGTGGTCGCCACCGCCCGCGACCCCTCCACGCTCGACGACCTGACCGGTTCGCATCCTGACGACATCGTCCGGCTGCGGCTCGACGTCACCGATCCCACTCAGGTCATCGCCGCCGTCGAGGAGGCGGTGCGCCGGACCGGTGCGATCGACGTCCTGGTCAACAACGCCGGACACGGCCTGATCGGGGCGCTGGAGGAGCTATCTGATGAGCAGGTTCGCGCCGTGCTCGACACCAACGTGCTCGGGGTGCTGAGCGTGACCCGGGCCGTGCTGCCGCACATGCGCGTGCGGCGCAGCGGGCACATCGTACAGATGTCGTCGGTGGGCGGTGTGGTCGGCAATCCGGGCCACGCGCTGTACGCGATGTCGAAGTTCGCCCTGGAAGGGATGTCGGAGGCGCTGGCCGGGGAGGTCGCGCCGTTGGGGATCCGGGTGACGATCGTCGAGCCGGGGCCGTTCCGCACCGACTTCGCGGGCCGGTCGATGCGGTTCGCCGATGCCATCGACGATTACCGGGACACCCCCGCCGGCCGGCTGAGGGAGCGCTTCTCCGACCAGAACGGGGTGCAGCCGGGCGACCCGACCCGGGCCGCGGCGGCGATCATCCGGGCGGTCCGGGACGAGAACGCGCCGCTGCGGCTGCCGCTGGGTTCGGATGCGGTGCGCCGGATCCGGGAGAAGCTGCAGGGTCAGCTGGCCGACCTCGATACCTGGGAGTCCGTCGCGGTCGCTACCGGCTACCCGGCAACCTGAACGGGCAGTATCACCGACGTCCCCGAACGCTCCTCCTCGTGACAAGCCATCACGAAAAGGGGGGCCATTGTGGAGACGACTATCACTGTGGAGACGACCAACACCGGTCGGGAGCGCGACGGGAAGCTGGACGGGCAGGAGCTGCGCCGGCTCCGGGGCGCGGCGCTCCACGCCAAGCGGGTCTACCCGGGTCCGGTCGGTGACCTGCTCGCCCGTGAGCTGCATGCCTACGCCGACCTCGGCTACCGGTTCCTGCCCAACGCGCTGATGGACCGGCTGGCCACCGAGATCCTGAGCCGCCAGTCGTCCTGATCAGTGGCGGCCCCGCAGGAGGCTGCGGCTATCCTGGGCGACGTGGCGCGGATCGTTGTACTGGACTACGGATCGGGCAACCTGCGTTCCGCCGAACGTGCGTTGCGCCGGGTCGGTGCCGACGTCACCGTCACCACCGATGCTGATGCCGCAACGGCAGCCGACGGCCTGGTGGTGCCGGGTGTCGGGGCGTTCGCCGCGTGCATGCGCGGCCTCGCAGCCGTCGACGGCCCGCGGATCATCGACCGTCGCCTCGCCGGTGGGCGTCCGGTGCTGGGCATCTGCGTCGGGATGCAGGTGCTGTTCGACCTCGGGGTCGAGTGGGGCGAGCGCACCGTGGGTTGCGGGCAGTGGCCGGGCACCGTCGAGCGGATCAAGGCCGACGTACTGCCCCATATGGGTTGGAACACCGTGTCCGCGCCACCCGGGTCCGTGCTCTTCGCCGGGCTCGACGCCGATACCCGCTTCTACTTCGTGCACTCCTTCGGCGTGCGTCGCTGGGAGCTGACGGAGTCAGACGTTCTGCGCCCGCCGCTGGTCACCTGGGCGCACCACGGCGAGGACTTCGTCGCGGCCGTGGAGAACGGCACCCTGGCAGCCACCCAGTTCCACCCGGAGAAGTCCGGCGACGCGGGCGCAGTGGTGTTGCAGAACTGGCTGCGCGACATCGTGGGCTGACCCCGTTCGCACGCACATGCGCAGCTTGGGCCGGCCGAAGGACAGAACGGGTGCGATGACGCTCGCACCGGCCGGCCGGGCTCGAGATGGGGCGGTCGGTAGGCTCCGGCGTGTGGGGTTCACTTTGCTTCCTGCTGTCGACGTCGTTGCGGGTCAGGCTGTTCGGCTCGTGCAGGGGGAGGCCGGCACCGAGACCGGGTACGGTGATCCGCTCGACGCGGCGCTGGCGTGGCAGCGCGACGGGGCCGAGTGGATCCACCTCGTCGACCTCGACGCCGCGTTCGGCCGCGGATCCAACGCTGAGCTGCTCGCGGACGTCGTCGGGAAGCTGGACGTCGCGGTGGAGCTCTCCGGCGGGATCCGGGACGACGAGTCACTGGAGCGGGCCCTGTCCACCGGGTGTGCGCGGGTCAACCTCGGCACCGCTGCCCTGGAGAACCCGCAGTGGTGCGCCCGCGCGATCGCTGCGTACGGCGAACAGATCGCCGTGGGGCTCGATGTGCGGATCACCGACGGCGGGTACCGGCTCGCGGCCCGCGGCTGGACCACCGACGGCGGCGACCTCTGGGAGACCCTCGCCCGTCTCGACCGCGACGGCTGTGCCCGCTATGTCGTCACCGACGTCAGCAAGGACGGCACCCTGCGCGGCCCCAACACCGAACTGCTGCGGGACGTGGCGACCGCGGCCGACGCCCCCGTGATCGCCTCCGGCGGGATCGCTGAGGTGTCCGACCTGGTCGCGCTGGCCGAACTGGCCGCTGGCGGCGTCGGAATCGAGGGCTCGATCATCGGCAAGGCGCTCTACGCCGGTCGGTTCACCCTGCCGGAGGCGCTGGCCGCGGTCCGGGCCGCCGGTGATCACGCCGCTGTCCGGCACGCTGGATGAGCCGCACCGTCGTCCGGCATGGTGGATGAGCCGCACCGCTGTCTGGCACGGTAGGAGTGAGCCGCGCCGTCGTCCGGCCCGGTTGAGGTCGTAGGCTGTCCGGCGTGTCCGTCGCTGTCCGTGTCATTCCGTGTCTCGACGTCGATGCCGGCCGGGTGGTCAAGGGCGTCAACTTCGCCGACCTGCGCGACGCGGGCGACCCGGTGGAGATGGCGGCGGTGTATGACGCCGAGGGGGCCGACGAGCTCACCTTCCTCGACGTCACCGCGTCCTCCGGCGAGCGGGAGACGATGTTCGAGGTCGTGCGCCGCACCGCCGAGCAGGTGTTCATCCCGCTCACCGTCGGCGGTGGGATCCGGAGCATCGACGACGTAGACCGGCTGCTCCGGGCCGGTGCCGATAAGGTCAGCATCAACACGGCGGGCATCGACCGTCCCGAGCTGTTGCACGAGTGCAGCCGCCGGTTCGGCGCGCAGTGCATCGTGTTGTCGGTCGACGCGCGCACCGTGCCGGCCGGTGGCGAGCCGACGCCGTCGGGCTGGGAGGTCACCACCCACGGCGGCCGGCGCGGCACCGGGATCGACGCCGTCGAGTGGGCCACCCGAGGCCAGCAGCTCGGGGTGGGGGAGATCCTGCTCAACTCGATGGACGCCGACGGCACCCGGGCCGGCTTCGACCTGAAGATGATCTCTGCGGTACGGGCCGCGGTGGACGTCCCGGTGATCGCGTCCGGCGGGGCGGGTGCGCTGGAGCACTTCGTGCCCGCAGTACGAGCGGGCGCCGATGCGGTGCTCGCGGCCACTGTGTTTCACTTTGGTCAACTGTGCATCGGTCAGGTCAAGGATGCGCTGCGTGCTGCCGACGTGGAGGTCCGTTGAGCGAGTCATCAACCTGGCACCGGGCTGGGGATTCCCGGCTCGACCCGGCGGTCGCCGCCCGGCTCAAGCGCAGCTCCGACGGCCTGGTCTGCGCGGTCGCGCAGGCCCGAGACACCGGGGCGGTGCTCATGGTCGCGTGGATGGACGACGAGGCACTGCACCGCACCCTGACCACCGGTCGGGTCACCTACTGGTCGCGCTCCCGGAGGGAGTACTGGGTGAAGGGGGAGAGCTCCGGGCACGCCCAGCGCGTGCACGAGGTTCGCCTGGACTGCGATGGCGACGCGCTGCTCGTCGTCGTCGACCAGGCCGGTCCGGCCTGCCACACGGGTAGCCGCACCTGCTTCGACACCGACGTCCTGCTTGTCGGTCACGGCGGTGACGCCGCCCCGGTGCCCGCCTGCTGATTCCTCGAACGATGTCGCGACGGGATGTCGGGCTGGGGGTCAGCCGGGCGAGGACATGGCCCAGCGGATCGCCGAGGTGATGCCGTGGCCGGCCAGCCGTACCATCGTGGCCTCGGTCACCGGGAGGTGCGGCAGGCCCAGCGGCTGCCGGGTCCACCGGGGCAGCAGGCCCACCGCGGCCGCGCCCAGCAACGCGTACGGCACCCGAGCGGCAAGCGGCAGCGGCGGGTGCAGCAACAGGAACCGCGCGGTGGCGCGGGCCTCGGGTGTACCGTCCAGCTCGCCACGGTATGCGTCCAGCTGCGCGTCGAGCTGGGTCTCGGTTTCCGGTGGGTCGAGCACGCCGAGCTCCGCCGCGACGCGGGCGGTGTCGCGAACGTAACCGTCGCGTCCGACCTGGTCGAGCGGCTCGGTGCCGTAGCGCTGGTGGGCGCGCAGGAAGCTGTCGACCTCCGCAAGATGCACCCAGCTCAGCAGGTGCGGGTCCGACGCGGCGTAGGGACGGCCGTCGGGGGCGTGGCCACGGACCCGTTCGTGCACGGCTTTGATGTGCCGCACGGTCTCGGCGGCGTCGTCGGCCGCGCCGAAGGTGGTGACGGCGAGGAAGTAGCTGGTGCGTTGCAGCCTGCCCCAAGGATCACCGCGGTAGCCGGAGTGGCCGGCGACGCCGGCCATCGCCAGCGGGTGCAGCGACTGGAGCAGCAGCGCCCGCAGCCCGCCCACGAACATCGACGCGTCGGCGTGCACCCGTCGGATGGGCCGGTCGGGTGCGAACCAGCGTGGTCCGGGGGTGGAATGGATGCGGGCCCGCCGGTCGTGGCCCTCGGTCCCGGCCACCCGTTCGAACACGACTGCACCCAGCCGGGATCGAAGGTCGGAGGCACTCATCTGCCCATCATGGGGTCGTCTCGCCACAACGGCCACTCGCTGCCGGCCAGGGTAAGGCGCCGGTGAGGTAGCGTTGCATGTTCGGCGCCACGGTCGCGATGACCGTGGCGTGGTCGGCCGAGGCCAGCGGCTCGAGCTTGAGCACGTAACGGATCATGCCGAGGCCAATGAGCTGCGTGGCGCACAGTGCCGCCCGCATATCGGGCTGGTCCGGTGCCACGGGGTGCACCACCCGGCTGAGGATCACCCGCACGATGAACTCGCGGATCAGCCGCGCGGCGTCCTCGTGCCCGGCGACGCTGCGGATCAACGCTACCAGCGGGCCACCCGAGGTGGGATCCCAGACCTGCAGGAACATCTCGACGATCCGCCGGCCGAGCTGCTCCGGGTCGCCGGGCAGCACCTGGGCGAGGACGATATCCGGGTCGACGGGGAGCTCCAGCGACGTTGTGAACAGCGCTTCCTTGCCACCGAACCAATGGTTGACCATCGCCGGATCCACCCCGGCCCGGTCGGCGATCACCCGCACGGTGGCGCCGCCGTAGCCGCGTTCGGCGAACTCCACCCGGGCGGCCGCAAGCAGCTCGGCGCGGGTGTCGGTGCCGCCGGGGCGGCGACCCCGACGGCGGGACCGTTCGGGGCCGGTCGGGTCCGGGCTGGTCTCCTGGGGTGCTGCCACCCCGCCATCTTCCCCGGCGGCCCGCAGAGTGCCACCTCGGTGCCCGCAGCGCACCTGGGATGATGGCCACATGTCCTTCGACACCCCGACCGCAGGCAGCGCCATCGGTGCGCTCGGTGCGGTCACCCCGAGCCGCGCGGAATTTCGCGAGCTGGCCACGGCGCACCGGGTGATCCCGGTGGCCCGGCGCCTGCTGGCCGACGACGAGACTCCGGTGGGCGTGTACCGCAAGCTCGCCGGTGACAGTCCCGGCACGTTCCTGTTCGAGTCGGCGGAGAACGGGCGGTCCTGGTCGCGCTGGTCGTTCGTGGGCGCCCGCAGCGCCGCAGTGCTCACGGCCGTGGACGGCGAGCTGGTCTGGACCGGTGACGTCCCGGCCGGGATGCCGATCGGCGGTGATCCGCTGGCCGCGTTGCGCAGGGTGGTGGAGGAGCTGCACAGCGAGCCGCTGCCCGGTTTGCCGCCGCTGACCGGTGGCATGGTCGGCTACCTCGGCTACGACGTGGTGCGGCGCCTGGAGCGGCTGCCGTCGCTCGCCGTCGACGATCTTCAGCTCCCCGAGCTGGTGATGTTGCTGGCCACCGACCTGGCTGCGGTGGACCACCACGAGGGCACGATCACCCTGATCGCGAACGCCCTGCTCGAGTCTGATGTCGCGCATCCGCGCGGGGGGGACGCGAGCGACGATCAGCGCGTCGACGAGGCCGGTGTCGACGAGGCCTGCATCGACGCGGCCTGCATCGACGCGGCCTACATCGATGAGGCCTATGACGATGCGGTGGCCCGGCTGGACCGGATGACCGCCGAGTTGGCCGCGCCCTCGCCGTCCACCGTGGCGGTGTACCGGCCCGTCGAGCCGCAGTTCACCCGCCGGCGCAGTCCCGCCGAGCACCACGCCGCCGTCGAGATCGCCAAGGAGCAGATCCGGGCGGGCGAGGCGTTCCAGGTGGTCGTGTCGCAGCGGTTCGAGGCCGATTGCGACGCCGACCCGCTCGACGTCTACCGGGTGCTGCGAGCGACGAACCCGAGCCCGTACATGTATCTGCTGCGGCTGGTCTCGGCTGCGTCGTCGTCCCGCCCACCCCGACGATTCGACATCGTCGGCTCCAGCCCCGAAGCGCTGGTCATGGTGCGCGAGGGGATAGCAACCACCCACCCGATCGCCGGGACGCGCTGGCGCGGTGCCACCGAGGAGGAGGACCTGCTCCTGGAGAAGGAGCTGCGCACCGACGAGAAGGAGCGCGCCGAGCACGTCATGCTCGTCGACCTGGGCCGCAACGACCTCGGCCGGGTCTGTGAGCCGGGCACGGTCAAGGTGCACACCTTCTTCTCCGTGGAGCGCTACAGCCACGTCATGCACCTGGTCTCGACCGTTACCGGCCGGTTGCGAGCGGGATGCAACGCCTACGACGCGGTGATCGCGTGCTTCCCGGCCGGCACGCTCTCGGGCGCGCCCAAGCCACGGGCGATGGAGATCATCGAGGAGCTGGAGCCGACGCGGCGCGGGCTCTACGGCGGCGTCGTCGGGTACCTGGACTTCGCCGGCAACGCCGACATGGCCATCGCGATCCGCACTGCACTGATCCGTGACGGCGTCGCGTATGTGCAGGCCGGCGGCGGGATCGTGGCCGACTCAGACCCGGTCGCGGAGGACGTCGAGTCGCTCAACAAGGCCCGCGCGGTGCTGTCCGCGGCGGCGACGGCGGCGACGCTCGGCCCGCCGAAGCTATGACCCAGCTGACGCCCGCGCGTCGGATGCTGCTGATCTGCGTGACCCTGCTCGCGGCAGCGGGGGCGCTGGCGGCCTCGTCGGCGCTGACCTGGTTCACTGCCGACGTCCCGGCCGTCGGGCGAGGTCCGGTGCCGGTGGCGGCCTCGGGAGCCGAGCTGGAACCGGCGTTGGGTGGCGTGGCGCTGCTCGCGGTGGCGGGGGTGGCCGCCGCTCTCGCACTGGCCGGGCCGGCGCGTCGCCTGCTCGGGGCGCTGCTCGCCGCCGCCGGGGGGTGGGTCGGGCTGGTAGTGGTCGGCCGGGTGCTGGCGCCGCCGTCCGGGGTCGAGATCGCCGCCCTTTCCGGCGTGGGGCGGGGCCTGGTTGTGTCTCCAGCGTCTCCAGCCGCGACCGCACCGCCGGGGGGTGTCGCCGCGATATCGGCACCATTTCTCGCCGGGCTGGGGGTGGCTCTGCTACTGGCCGCGGCTTCGGGTCTGCTGCTCGCCGAGCGGGACCTGCCGCGCTTCGGCGCCCGGTACGCTGCCAGGGGCTCCCGTCCTGCCGCGACCGACCCGGCCCAGGCGGCCTGGGACGACCTCGACGCCGGCCGCGACCCCACCGAGGGGTAGACACCCGGCCGCGACCCCACCGAGGGGTACGCAGGTGGCCCGGCTTATGGCGCCGCCGTGTCCGGGGCCAGTGTCGATCCGTGGTCGGTGTCGCCAGGGCATGGGTACGGATGTCCTGACCGCGAAGCCCTGATCGGGTCTGTCTAGCATGACTGAGGCCCACTGGTGGGCCAAGCCACCTTCACCGGGGTGTCCGAGCCGAAAGGGGGACCACCGTGGGCGAGTACGACGGCAGTGTCCTCGAGTCCATCGTGGAGGGTGTCCGGGCCGACCTCGCGATCCGCGAGGCAGAGGTGGACTTCGCCGAGGTCAAGCGCCGCTCTGTCGCGGCCGCTCCGCCGCGTGATGTGATGGCGGCGCTGCGGCATACGGGCATCGGGGTGATCGCCGAGGTCAAGCGCCGCAGCCCGTCGAAGGGTGACCTGGCGGTGATCGCCGATCCCGCCGAGCTGGCCGCGTCCTACGCCGAGGGCGGTGCGCGAGTGATCAGCGTGCTCACCGAGGGACGGCGGTTCGGCGGCTCGCTGGCCGACCTGGTCGCGGTTCGCGCCGCGGTGGACATACCGGTCCTGCGCAAGGATTTCGTGATCAGCCCCTACCAGGTGCACGAGTCCCGCGCCCACGGGGCCGACCTGGTGCTGCTCATCGTCGCCGCACTCGAGCAGAACGTGCTGGATTCGCTGCTCGATCGCGTGGAGTCGCTCGGGATGACCGCCCTGGTCGAGGTGCACACCGAGGAAGAGGCCGACCGTGCTCTGGAGGCGGGTTCCCGGGTGATCGGGGTCAACGCGCGCAATCTGCACACCCTCGAGGTCGACCGGTCGCTCTTCGGCCAGATCGCGCCCGGCCTGCCCAACGACGTGCTGCGGGTGGCCGAGTCGGGTGTCCGCGGCCCCAGTGACCTGCTCACCTACGCCGGGTGGGGCGCCGACGCGGTGCTCGTCGGCGAGGGCCTGGTCACCAGTGGCGACCCACGGGCGGCGGTGCGTAAGCTGGTGGCCGCGGGCTTCCACCCGTCGTGTTCGAGAATGGCGCGGTGAGCGAGCGTGCGAGCGGACGATGCACCCAGCGCGAGCGTGCGAGCCGGCGATGCACCCAGCGCGAGCGTGCGAGCGAGTCAGTCGACATCGCCGGTTCAGGCGAGCGACGGTATCGCGACGCCGTCGGGGCACGAGCCCGACGAGCGTGGCCACTTCGGTCGTTACGGTGGGCGTTTCGTCCCGGAGGCGCTGATCGCAGCGCTCGATGAGCTGACGGTTGTCTACGAGAAGGCGCGCACCGACCGCGAGTTCCTGGACGAGCTCGACCGGCTGCACCGCGAGTACTCCGGCCGCCCCTCACCGCTCACCGACGCGCCCAAGCTCGGCGAGCACGCGGGTGGGGCGCGCATCCTGCTCAAACGCGAGGACCTCAACCACACCGGATCCCACAAGATCAACAATGTCCTGGGGCAGGCTCTGCTCACCAAGCGGATGGGCAAGTCGCGGGTGATCGCGGAGACCGGTGCCGGCCAGCACGGTGTCGCCACCGCCACCGCGTGCGCGCTGCTCGGCCTGGAATGCGTCGTCTACATGGGCGAGGTCGACACCGCTCGCCAGGCCCTCAACGTCGCCCGCATGCGTCTGCTCGGCGCCCGGGTCGTGCCGGTGACCACCGGCTCACGCACCCTCAAGGACGCGATCAACGAGGCCCTACGCGACTGGGTCGCCAACGTCGAGGACACCCACTACCTGCTCGGTACGGTCGCCGGGCCGCACCCGTTCCCGGTGATGGTCCGCGACTTCCATCGGGTCATCGGGCTGGAGGCCCGCGAGCAGGTGCTGGAGCGAACCGGGCGTCTTCCCGACGCTGTGGCGGCGTGTGTGGGTGGTGGTTCGAACGCGATCGGCATCTTCCACGCCTTCCTCGACGACCCGGATGTGCGGCTCGTCGGCTTCGAGCCCGGTGGCGACGGCGTGGAGACCGGCCGGCACGGCGCCACCCTCACCGCGGGTTCGCCGGGCGCCCTGCACGGGGCGATGTCCTACCTGCTCCAGGACGACGACGGCCAGACCTGCGAGTCCTACTCGATCTCCGCGGGGCTGGACTACCCCGGCGTCGGTCCGGAGCACGCGTTGCTCAAGGACATCGGACGGGCGCAGTACCAGCCGGTCACCGACGCCGAGGCGATGGACGCGTTCGCGCTGCTGTGCCGTACCGAGGGGATCATCCCGGCGATCGAGTCGGCGCACGCGATCGCCGGGGCGTTGCGGGTAGGGCGCGAGCTCGGGCCGTCCGGGATCGTCCTGGTGAACCTCTCCGGGCGCGGGGACAAGGACGTGGACACGGCGGCCAAGTGGTTCGGCATGATCGCTGAGGGGCAGAGCGCGCAGGACGCGGACGGTACCGCGATCGCCGAGGGCTCAGCTGGGTGCCGGACGTGGCCGCGGACCACGGCGAGCCGATGATCACTCGGGTGGCGGAGGTGCTCGAGCGCTGCCGGGCGCAGGGTCGGGGAGCGCTGATCGGTTACCTGCCCGCGGGATACCCCACCGTCGACGACTCGGTGGATCTGCTGGGTGCGATGGTCGAGGGCGGGTGTGACCTGGTGGAGGTCGGGATTCCCTACTCCGACCCGGTGCTGGACGGCCCGACCATCCAGGCCGCTGCTGAGGTCGCGCTGCGCAACGGCACCCGGCTGCGCGACGTGCTGTCCGTCGTCGAGCGGGTGAGCGCGGCCGGTGGCTCGGCGGTGGTCATGACCTATTACAACCCCGTCCTGCGTTACGGCGTCGACGCGTTCGCCCGCGATCTCGCGGCCGCCGGCGGTCTCGGGGTGATCACCCCGGACCTCATCCCCGACGAGGCCGACGAGTGGCTCGTCGCGTCCACGGCGCGCGAGTTGGATCGGATCTTCCTGGTGGCGCCGTCGTCCACTACGGCGCGGATCGCGGCCACCGCGGCGGCGAGCAGCGGCTTCCTCTACGCCACCTCGATCATGGGCGTCACCGGCGCCCGCGACACCGTGGCCAGCGCTGCGCACCAGATCGTGGCGCGCTGCCGCCCGCACACCACGCTGCCGATCGGGGTGGGGCTGGGTGTGCGTTCCGCCGACCAGGCTGCCGAGGTCGCGTCCTTTGCCGACGGGGTGATCGTCGGCTCGGCGTTCGTCACCGCCGCGGAGCGCGGCGGGGTGCCCGGGGTGCGCGCCCTGGCGGCCGAGCTGGCCGCGGGAGTGCGCCGCGCAGGGGCTGCACAGCCGATCTGAGTCGACGGCCCCGCACGCATGGCAAGGAACTTATCGCTGGCTGCCGACCTTCCGGTGATCCTCAGTTCGGAACGCGCGGGGGTGGTGGACCTGGTTGCCCGTGCCGAAACGGTGATCATCCCCGTCCACCCGGTCCGGGTTCGGGCGTCCCTCGCTGCGGGCGGGGATCGTCACCCCGCTCCTGGCCGCTACCGTGACGCCGTGAGCTCTGCCCTGACACTTCCCGCAATGACGAGCACAGTGCTGGCCTACCTCCCGAGCCCGAAGCAGGGTGTCTGGACGCTCGGGCCGATCCCGATCCGGGCGTACGCGCTGTGCATCATCGCCGGGATCATCGTCGCGGTCCTGTGGGGTGATCGCCGCTTCGTCGCCCGTGGCGGCAAGCCCGGCATCGTCGCCGACGTCGCGGTATTCGCGGTGCCGTTCGGCCTGGTGGGCGGGCGCCTGTACCACGTCGCCACCGACTGGCACACCTATTTCGGCCCCGCCGGCAACCCGATCGACGCGTTGAAGATCTGGCAGGGCGGCCTCGGTATCTGGGGCGCCGTCGCGCTCGGTGGGGTCGGGGCCTGGATCGGCTGTCGACGACGTGGCGTGCCGCTACCGGTCTTCGCCGACGCGGTGGCACCGGGCATCGTCGTTGCGCAGGCGATCGGGCGGCTGGGCAACTGGTTCAACCAGGAGCTCTACGGCGGGCCGACGACGCTGCCGTGGGGGTTGGAGATCTACCGGCGGGTGGATCCGGTGACGGGCACACCGGACTCCCTCGGCGGGATCGCACTGGACCCCACCCCGATCGCGGTCGTGCATCCCACGTTCCTCTACGAACTGCTGTGGAACCTGGGCGTCGCGGTACTCGTGGTGTGGGCCGACCGGCGGTTCCGGCTCGGGCACGGCCGGGCTTTCGCCGTCTACGTCGCCGGCTACACCGCAGGTCGGTTCTGGATCGAGATGATGCGTGCCGACGTGGCCACGCGCGTGTTCGGCGACATCCGGATCAACGTGGTCGTCGCGGCGGTGGTCTTCATCGGCGCTGTGCTGTACTTCGCCCTCGCCCCCCAGGGCCGCGAGGTGATGACCGGACCGGATCCGGCACTCGACACCTGGATGCCGCTCAGCGCTTCCGTCAAGGCTCGGGGTGGTGAGGTTCGGGACGGTGCGGTTCGCGACTCTGGTGTCCAGGACGGTGACCCCAGGACTGGCGGTGCCCTGGACAGCGATACCCGTACCGGCGATACGCGGGGCGGCGCCGGCGTCGGCTCTGACAGCGGCACCCCCGATGGTGACGCCCCCGACGGTCAAGCGGGGATCTCCGATCCGGTGGTGAAGCCAGACGGTCCGCGACCATGAGGGCACCCGGCTGACCCTGTTGGCTAATCTACGACACGGATGTCAACCTCCACAATGTTGATCTTCTGTGACGGCGTGATTTTGTCTGCGTTGGCCTCCCCCTGTTCGCCGGTCGCCCTGAACGCAACGAACGGCACTTTCGTCCACACCTAACGGACGACAGTGCCGTTCGTTGCGACGCCGGGATCCAGACGAATCCTCACCAGCGCCGGTATTGATCCAGGCATCCGCGGTTGGAGCTGCTGCGGTTCCGGCCGCCGGCCGCCTGGCGACGCTGACTGCCGAACGACGCTAGCCGCCGGACGATGCTGACCACCGAATGACGCTGACCGTCGGACGACGCTGACCGTCGGACGACGTGCTGCACGAGCCGGCCAGCCCTGGACCGCATGGCCGCCATCTGGCGTGCGCTCCGACCGCTGGCGGAATGGCTGAGCGACCACGGGGGGCCGGGTGAGCAGATGCGGCGTGGTTTTTGACACTGTGGTGTAGTTCGTGATGGTTAAACCGTGGTAACGGGTTCCTGATCGTTTCAGTCGTCACGCTACGCTGGGGCAGTGAGCCGACGAACGAAGATCGTCTGCACCATTGGCCCAGCAACCGCGACTCCGGATCGAATCCGCGAGCTCGTGGGGACCGGGATGGACGTCGCGCGGCTGAATTTCAGCCACGGCAACCGTGAGGACCATAAACGTGTGTATGACATAGTCCGCTACGCGGCGGACGCCGAAGGGCACGCCGTGGGCATCCTGGCCGACCTCCAGGGTCCCAAGATCCGTCTCGGCCGGTTCGCGACCGGCCCGGTGGAGTGGCGCACCGGTGAGGAGGTGCGGATCACTGTCGAGAACGTTGCCGGCACCCACGCCCGTGTCTCCACCACCTACGGCGGGCTCGCTGCTGACGCCCGCCCGGATGACCGTCTGCTCGTCGACGACGGCAAGGTCGGGCTGAGGGTCGTGTCCGTCGACGGTCTGGACGTCGTCTGCCGGGTCACCGAGGGTGGGCCGGTCAGCGACAACAAGGGCCTCTCGCTGCCGGGCATGAACGTCTCGGTGCCGGCGATGAGCGAGAAGGACTGCGCCGACCTCGCGTTCGCGCTGGACCTGCGGGTGGACGTGATCGCGTTGTCATTCGTGCGTAGCCCGGCCGACATCGACCAGATCCACAAGATCATGGATGTCCACGGCGCCCGGCTGCCGGTGATCGCCAAGCTGGAGAAGCCCGAGGCGGTCGACAACCTCGAGGCCGTCGTGCTGGCCTTCGACGGGATCATGGTCGCGCGCGGCGATCTGGGCGTCGAGCTGCCGCTGGAGCACGTGCCGCTGGTGCAGAAGCGGGCCATCCAGATCTCCCGGGAGAACGCCAAGCCGGTGATCGTGGCCACCCAGATGCTCGAATCGATGATCACCAACTCGCGTCCCACCCGGGCCGAGGCGTCCGACGTCGCAAATGCGGTGCTCGACGGCGCCGACGCGCTGATGCTGTCCGGGGAGACCGGCGTCGGGCGATATCCGATCAAGTCGGTACGCACGATGGCGCAGATCATCGAGGCGGTGGAGGCCGGGCCGGTATCCGTCCCGCCGCTGAACCACATGCCGCGCACCAAACGTGGCGTGCTGTCCTATGCCGCCCGCGACATCGGCGAGCGGCTCTCGGCCCGCGCGATCGTCGCGTTCACCCAGTCCGGTGACACCGTGCGGCGCCTGGCGCGGCTGCACCCCCGGCTCCCGCTGCTCGCCTTCACCCCGACGCCCGCGGTGCGCAGCCAGCTCGCGGTGAGCTGGGGCGTCGAGACGTTCCTCGTCGACTTCGTAGCGTCCACGGACGCGATGGTGCGTCAGGTGGACCACGCGATGCTCTCGATCGAGCGGTTCCAGCCCGGTGACCTCGTGGTCATCGTGGCCGGTTCGCCGCCCGGCACCGCCGGGTCCACCAACCTCATCCGGGTGCACCGGCTGGGGGAGGAGGACCACGCCTGACGGGCGCGCGGATGCACACCCGGCGGCCCGGAACTGCTTGTAGCGCTCCTCCAACCGAGACGGATCCGGCCATCACATGACCCGCTCTCTTGGCGGGAGTGCCGTAGGGGGGTCGGGCAGCGGAACGGCTGGCGGTGGCTGTTCTCATGCTTTTCTGATAGCAGATTGACCATCTGTCATGCTGCGGGTGTGACAGTGCAGATCGCGGTGAAGCTCGACGACAGCCTGGCCGAGCAGGTCAAGGCCGCAGCGGCGGACGCGGGGACGAACCTGTCCGAGTGGGTCCGAGCCGCGCTGAGACGCCAGGCCGCGGCGGCCAAGGCGATGCGAGCCCGAGCCGAGGAGGACGCCCGTGGGCCCGTCTACACCGACGAGCAGGAGGCCTCGTTGATGGCGGTCCGTCACCGTCGGGCCGTCGCCGCACTTGACGAGCAGTGAGCGCACCCGGTGCGCCGATCCACTGTGGGCCGATCCGGTACGGCCAGGTGTGGGTCTCTCGCGACGAGGTGATGGGCCCGATCAACTACCTCGTCGTGTCCTCGGATGACTACAACGCGGCGTTCGGGGACCGGCGGGTCATCGCCGTTGAGGTCGACTCCCGCGCCATCTACGAGGGCACCTACCGCGAGCCGATCGTCGACGCCGGTACGGCGATGCTCGACCGACTGGTCTGGGTGGCGCGCTCCGCGCTCCAAGAGCACGTCGCCGAGCTCCACCCGGGCCGTCATTCGGCGGTCGCGGCGCAGATCCGCGAGCTGATCGGAAACTGAGGTGCAGATCATCGGTAATCTTCAGCGTGAAGTGGCGCGGATCTGATGGCGCTATGGGGTTCGCTGTCGCCGACCAGGACGCGGCCCTGGCCTTCTACACCGAGAAGCTCGGCTTCGAGGTGCGCGGTGACACGCGCTTCGGTGAGCACAACGAGATGCGCTGGTTGGAGGTGGCCCCACCCGGGTCGCGGGCGCGGCTGGCGCTCAACCCGCCGATGGGCGGTGAGCCCGGCGGCAGCTCGATCGGTGTGGAGACGGCGGACGTCCTGTGCGGCGGATAGCGAGTCAGTCGTGGCTGATACCGCACGCCGCTAGCTGCGCGTCGAGTGTTCTGACCGCTGGCGTGCTCTGCCACGGCGCCATCTCGGCACGGGCGGCGCGTAGCTCGGACGTCAGCCGGGGGGAGATGTCAGCCAGGCCGGCCGCGTCACCGAGTACCCGCGCTGCCTCGCCGATCTCCTTGTTCGCCACGAGCGCTGCGCTCAGGCGCACCTGAGCGAACGCCTGCCTCCAACCGCTGCGCGCTAGAGCGTTGCTCGCCGCCTCGATGGCATCCCGCGGGCGGTTCAGCGCCGACAGGTCGACACTCAGTCGGCTGTCCAGCGTGTCCTCGTGTACCCAGTAGGCGGGTGACGCAGGGGCCGACCCGGTGTCGCCTGCCAGGAACTCCCTCGCACGCGTGTACGCGGCCAGACATAGCCCGTGCTGGCCGTCCAATGCGTACGCAGCTGCGGTCCTCTGCTCTGTCAGGGCCTTCAGGCGCGGGTCGTCGGTCCGCGCCGCCAGACTCCGAGCGGCGGCGGCCGTGTCCATCGCTGTGTGCGCTTCACCGGACAAATAGGCCACAAAGCTCATGTTGCCAGCCGCGTAGGCGGCGCAGCCTGGGCTGCGGGCGTCATGGCCCGCTTTGCGGGCCAACCGAAAGTAGCGCGCCGCACCGTCGAGGTCGCCCAGATCGAGGAGACAAAAACCGATTGACGATGCCATGTCGCTTTCCAGAGCCGACAAGGATCGGGACAGTCCGCCCTCTGGGCACCCTTCCTCCAGCAGACTGCGCACCACGCTGTGCTGGGCCACCACCGTCGGCAAGATTGCAGCCGGCCCTAAGGCGTCTTCCTGCCGTTTGCAGTGGGCGAGGGTGATCGCGAGGTTTCTGATGACCTGGGCGTCCACTCGACGAGGAGAGTCGAGGGCCTGCGCCACTCGCACGCATTCGTCAGTATTCATACCGGACACGCCGATGGTGGCGAGCGTCAATCCGGCTACTCGGATCGCGTCGCGTCGACCCAGTCTTCGTACCAGTTTCGTGACCACCTGTATCAGCTCCTCAAGCAGGTCGCTACTTACCCCGGCCAGGCTCGCGGCGTGTGACAGGGGAGTGGCTTTCAGGGCGTCGACCTCGACCTGTGCTGCTGCTCGCTGCGCCGCATGGCGCTGCATCAGCGCCTGGGCGTCATAGTCCTGCTCTGCTGCCGCCAGCACGTCGTGTGCGGCCACGAGAGCACCCTCGGCACCGCACATCTCGTCGGCGACCGCCCACTGCTCTGCGGTCATTGCGCGTGCGCCGGACTCGACCCGCGACATCATGGTGCGGGTCCTGCCGAGGGTCTCACCGAGTATGCGCTGGGTGACCCCGGCTGCCTTGCGGTATTTGCTGAGTCGATCACCCAGGTCGCGACGCAAAGCGTTCACCCTGGTTCGCTCAGCCGCCACGTCGTCCATGGTCACGATCGCACCCTACCGGGGTGGTTACCTGTAGTGGTGGCAGCCGGGGTCGCGCCCTCTTCTGTCACCATGACCATTCTTGCGATCGTGCCCGTGCACCTGGTGCCCGGCCGCCGCGACCGCGGATCGTGGCGGGCGCAAGCGACAGCGGCGGACCGCTTGCTGGCGTTGCCATCCCCCCGAGCCCGGTCACCAGGTGCCTCCCGCTACGGCGACTGATGACAAGAGGCACGATGACCGACGATAATGACCCGATCGTGGTGTTCATTGCCAGGCAGCCCGACCTGCTGCGCCGGCTGCTCGACAAGCACGTCGACGACGGCACCGGGCATTGCCGGGTATGCGCCATCGGCAACCAGGCCGGATACCTCAGGTTTCCGTGCAACATCGCGGGCTACCTGATGCGGGCGTCCCAGGTCAGGCCACCCTCCGACCCGGTGGTGGAGCGCCTGCCCGGCGCGCCTCGCCCGCGGGCACCCCGGGCAGGACGAGCACGTGCGGCGCGGCGGGCTGACGAAAAACGTGGCCGGCCGCCCGGTACGCGGCGGAGGTAATCCGAGATGCCGGGCGGTGCGCGAGAATATTTGGCGGTCGCCTGCGAGGATGCTCCGGTGAGCGGACCCACCACCACGCAGCCCGAGATCGCCGCTGACGGCGTCCCGCGCGGCCAGGCCGTTCTCGACGGGTTGGTCGAGCTGCTCGACCTCGAGCAGCTCGAGGTCAACCTCTTTCGCGGGGTGAGCCCACCGCAGAGCCCCCCGCGCGTGTTCGGCGGCCAGGTGGCCGCGCAGGCCCTGGTCGCGGCGGGGCGGACGGTGCCCGCGGACCGCGGGGTGCACTCGCTGCATGCCTACTTCATCCGGCCGGGTGATCCCTGCGTGCCCATCGTCTACGAGGCTGAGCGGGTGCGTGACGGCCGCTCGTTTACCACCCGCCGGGTGCTTGCCATCCAGCACGGTGAGGCGATCTTCTCGTTGTCGGCGTCGTTCCAGCTTCCCCAGGATGGGCTGGAGCACACCGAGCCGGCCCCGGTCGACGTGCCGGCCCCGGATTCGTTGCCGGACCTGGGGGAGCGGCTCGCCGCGGGCGGGGAGAACAGCTGGATCCGCGACTTCCCGCGCCCGCTCGACATCCGGTCGGTCGGTGAGCCGATCTGGTCGACGCGGCGCACCGGCGCGTCTGATGGTCCCGTGCAGGTGTGGATGCGCGCTGACGGCACCCTGCCCGACGACCCGCTGCTGCACGTCTGCCTGCTCACCTACGCCAGCGACCTCACGCTGCTCGGGTCGGTGGTCGCCCGCCACGACCTGCGTTCCTCCGATGTGCAACTGGCGAGCCTGGACCACGCGATGTGGTTCCACCGGTCATTCCGCGCCGACGAGTGGTTGCTCTACCAGTGCTACTCGCCGACGGCCTCGGGCTCCCGGGGCCTGGCGACCGGCCGCTTCACCACGAAGGACGGCCGCCTGGTCGCGACTACGGTCCAGGAAGGTCTGGTCCGCCTGCCTCGTGGCGGGGGTTGAGCGACGGCGCACAGTAGTATCCCTCTGTCCGAGATCCTTCTACGCGAAGCCTGACTGTGGGGGACGGTGGCTCGACTCTTCGTCAGTTTCGCCTCCCCGGACCTGCTGGTGGCCTTGGAGGTAGTCGAGTGGCTTCGCGCTGACGGTCATGACCCGTTCTTGGATCGAGACCTGACCAACGGCATCCGGACCGGGGAGGACTGGAGGGAACGGCTCTACCGTGAGCTGCGGCAGGCCGACGCCGTCGTCAGCATCGTGACGACGGCATCGGTGGCCTCCAGCTGGTGCTCCGCGGAACTCGGGATCGCTGATGCCTTCGGCTGCCGGCTGATGCCGGTGAGGGCCGAGGCGGACGTCGTACATCCCTTGATGAAGCGGCAGCAGTATACCGACTACCACGACGATCCACGGGAAGCCCGTGCCCGCCTCATCCAGGCGCTGCACGATCTCGATGCTGCTGGTGCCGGGGACGGGTGGCGGGATGGGGACAACCCGTTCCCGGGTCTGGAGTCGTTCACCGCGGCGTTCTCCACGATGTTCTTCGGTCGTAGCGCTGAGGTCCGTGAGATCGCCAACCGGTTGCGGGCACCAACCGGTTCGGGGGACGGGGTCCTGGCGATCATCGGGCCGTCGGGCTGCGGTAAGTCCTCATTGCTGAACGCCGGTTTGCTGCCGCTGCTCGACAGTGACCCAGCGTGGCTGGTCCTGTCGCCGTGGGTATCCGGCAGCGATCCGCTGTCCGGGTTGGCGCGGGCACTGACGGACACGGCCCGCCGCTGGGAGCTCGGGTGGTCGGTCGGAGATGTCCGTCGCACCCTCGACGCCGATGCCGACGGGCTCCGTCAGGTCGCCGACGACCTGCTCGCTGCCGGCCTGGGTGCCCCGACGCGACGCCTGTTGATCCCTATCGATCAGGGTGAGGAGCTGTTCACCCGTACCAGCCCAGCCATTCGGGAGCAGCTCGCCGCCCTGCTGTGCAGGGCCGTTGCCGGACCGGTTCAGGTGGTGGTGACGCTGCGGTCGGAGTTTCTGGATGACCTTCGTGGGCTTCCGGGGTTGGCGGGTGTGCCGGTCGATGCGTACGTGCTCGCCCCGCTGGGCCGGGAGATGCTGCGGGCAGTCGTGGAGGGGCCCGCCCAGATCGCCGGGCTGCGACTGGACCGGGAGCTGGTGCCGCAGCTCATCGATGACACCGGCAGCGGTGAGGCACTGCCGCTGCTGGCCTTCACCCTGCAACAGCTCGCCGACGGCGTGGCGCGCGGCGGGACGCTCACTGTGCCCCGCTACCAGGTTCTCGGCGGGGTCCGCGGAGCCCTGACCCGGCACGCGGACGCCGCGCTCACGACGGCCGTGGCGACCAGCGGGCTGAGCGAGCAGGAGGTACTCGCCGGTCTTGTCCGCCTCGTGACGATCGATGACGTCGGACGGCGCACCCGCCGAAGGGTCAGCAAGGACAATCTGCCAGGGCCGCTAGCGGCCGCGATGCAGGTCTTCATCGATCGGCGCCTGCTCGTGGTCGACAGCGACGAGGACGGCGCGCGGGTGAGCGTCGCCCACGAGGCGTTGCTGACCGCGTGGCGACCGCTGGATGTCGCGATCGCGGACATGACGACGGCGCTGCGGGCAGCGCGGGCGGTGGAGCAAGCGGCGGCCGACTGGTGCCGCGACGGCAAGCCCGAGCACTACCTGTGGGACGAGAAGCGGTTGACCACCACCCTGACCAACCTTGGGTTGCCCACCGACGAGGCTGCCACCGCCCCAGCCGCCGGTCTTGCCGTGGACCTGGACGGGGATGCACACGCCTTCCTCGATGCCACCCGCCACCGCGTGCAGGCCGTCCAGCGGCGGGAGCGGCGCCGCCGCAGCCGCACCGTGGCTGCCCTGTCCGTCCTCCTCGTTCTCGCTCTCACCGCCGCGGGCCTCGCGATCTGGCAGCAACAGGTCGCCCGCGACGGCCAGCGGTCCGCCACCGTCCGAAACATGATCGCTCAGGCTGAGGCGGCACGTGCCCGCGATCCTCGCACCGCCTTGCGGCTCGGTGCGGCCGCCTACCAGCTCGACCACAGCAGGCAGGCGGAGGCTAGCTTGCTCGAGACCCTCACCTCCACCCCGTTCACTGGCCGCCTGGATGCAAACGCTGGAGCGCTGACCGGAGCCGCGTTCGCCGCGGATGGGCGCACCCTGGCCACCGCCGGCGTCGACGAGTCGGTGATTCTGTGGGATCTGACCGACCGTGATCGACCGCGTGCCTTGGGTTCACCCCTCACCGGCCATACCGGCGCCGTGTCTTCGGTGGCGTTCGCCGCGGATGGGCGCACCCTGGCCACCGCCGACGGGGACGGGTCGGTGATTCTGTGGGATTTGACCGACCGTGATCGAC
>Ga0136617_10000870_pt1 | contig 26283 bp, 20 predicted proteins | sample AntDrymUQ3222106_2_FD_129672 | JGI IMG/M metagenome (GOLD analysis project Ga0136617, IMG submission 129672) | Polar desert sand microbial communities from Dry Valleys, Antarctica - metaG UQ322 (21.06) | ecosystem: Environmental > Terrestrial > Soil > Desert | place: Antarctica: Dry Valley...
CCGCCAATCGCTGCACCAGGAACGCCCGCAGGTCCGATTGCCGACCTGCTGCGTTTGAACACGGGGGTCGGGCCAACTGCGCCCGCCAGCGCAAATCGTCTGGGAGTGTTGGGCGGCGACGGCGCCGGCTTTCCCAACGGCCGTCGCGTGTTCGACGACGTGACGGATATCGTGCTGCGCTTGGTGGTTGGTGGCGTGCTGGCGGCGCCCTTCGACGGCTTCGATCCGGCGATCGGCGGAAGGCTCGGCGACGGCGTCAATGTCAACGACGCGCCTTATCGCACCGACTTTCCTTATCTCGCGGATGCGCCGAGCGGGCGCAACCGCCGGCATATCGATCCGGGCGAGCCGCTTTGCACGGCAAATACTGGCGGGCCGTGCTTGCCGTAGAGTAATCCGACGGCAGCTCTTGAAAAAGCCGCGGCGGATTTTAGTCCGTCGCGGCTTTTTTGCGCCGAGCACGCACGTGCACCAAAAGAAGACGTCCGCCTATGAGGCCAAAGCTCATGCCCTTGCCGGCGGGCAATGAGGAACTACCGGACGGTTATTTTTCCTTCTTCCCGTCCTTGTCGCCGTCTTTCTTGTCTTCGTCCCTGCGGTCTCTGCGCTGCAAATTACCGTCTTGTTTCGGCGCTTGCGCCGGAGCCGCGCCTGGAGCTGGTTGTGGTACTGGGCCGGCAGGAGCGACCGCTTGGGGCGGTCGCACGGGTGCACCTGGGGGCAAAGCCGCTGGTGGCAGTGGCGCAGGCGGCGCGGGTGTCGCGACCGGCGGTGGTGCGGGCGGTTGCGGTGCGGCCATCGGCGCGTTGCCGCGCTGCTCGCGCGCGCGGTCGCCTCGGTCTCGCGCAAGGTCACGCGTGTTGGGGACGGGCTGCGGCGCCGGTGGGGCGATGCTTTGCGCGGGGACGGGAACTGGTGGCGCAGGCCGCGCGACCGGTGGCTGTGCCTGAGGCGCCACGAGTGGGGCAGAAGGGGGTGCGGGTCGTGCGGCCGCGGGCGGTGCTGCCGGCGGCTGCGGGGACGGCGGGGCGATTACGGCTGGCGCTGGCGCCGCCTGCGGGGCGGGTACGACCTCGCGGCGGGGATCGCGCTCGCGCCGCTCGCGCTCCGCATTTCCGCGCGGTTCCCGCGCGTCGCGCTGGTCGATTCTGGCGGGGGCGATACTCGGCGTCGGTGGGGCGACTGGGGAAGGCGCTGCGACTGCGGGGCCGGTGGTTCCCGGTTGCATTGCCCGTGGCGCGACAAGGGCCGGAGGCGCTGCGACTGCGGGACCGGGGGCCCCCGGTTGCATTGCCCGTGGCGCGTCGCCAGGAAGCGGCGCCGCAGTGGCGGGTCGCCGCTCCTCACGGCGTTCCTCCCTGCGTCGTTCATTCGGATCTTGCGGGCGTGCCGCTGCGGGAGCAGGCGGCACGGCAGCAGGGGCAGGCGCTATCGCCCCAGGGACCCCCGCAGCGGGTGGCGCCGCACGCTGCGGAGCAACGCCGGGAGCCGACTGCATCACGGGAGGTGGGGCGGCTGCGGGTTGGCCCATAGCAGGCGGTGCGGCGCGTGGCGCTAAAGGTGCCGCGCCAGGCTGCATGGCGCCGGACGGTGCCGCCGGTGCGGAGCCGGCGACGCCGGGTGTCATGCCGCGTCGGCCCTCGCCGTCGCGCGAGCGCATCAACATCGGCTTCGGCGTTTCCGCGCCCACGACTCTGACGTTCGGCGCCGGCGCCGGATTAGCCGGGCTTACCGCTGCCGGGGCACGCTCCACGGCCCGTCCTGGCAGTGGCTGTTGCGCCTGCATCCGCTGCGGAGCAGGCGCTACCGAGGTCACCGGCGGCGGAGCTTCGCGTACCACTGCGGTTCGCCGCAGCACGTCGGCCGCGGGTTTCTGCGCTGCGGGTGGCGCGCCGCCCGTCATGCTCATCAGCGTCGGCGCGACCGCTAGAGACGTCATGACCTGCGCGCGCGCAACCGCTTCCCGATTGACCGGCATGGCAACGCGGTGCACGGGCTGCGATTGGGCAAAGGCAACGGTCGGCACCGCAGTGATTGCGTTGTTGACCTGACGATTGCGGTAATTCACCTCGGTGACATCGGTCTGGTTATAGACGTTCGTGATATAGGTATTGTTGACGACGGTATTGCTGATGTTCACGTTACGAAAATAATCTTGCGTCACGTTATACGCGGGCCGATACACCTCGCCCGGCGCCAGCGGGAACCAGGCAATTCCAGCCGTCGCGGGACCGCTCGAAACGGAGACGCGAAAATTCGAGCCACCGACGAAGGCGACGAGCGCTGGCGCATAGACCGGTCGCACGGTTCTCGGACCGGGTACCCACGACCACGCGCCGCGAATATGCGCCCAACGGCCGTAGTGGTAGGGCGCGAAGCCCCAAGGGGCATCGTCGACCCACGTCCAGCCGTAAGGCTCGATCCACGACCAATGGCCGGTGCTGTACGGCGCCCAATCGGCCGCGACCGAGCGCGGCGTCCAAACGGCGCCGTAGCCTTCGGCGGAGCGCCAGCTGCCATAGGCATCGAGATCTTCGTAACCGATGACTTCCGGCGCCACGTAGCGGGCGGCGATCGCCTGATCCACGCGTCGTTCGCGTCCGCGCACCCAACGTTCAAACGGATCGGGTGCATCGAAGGCGAGGACCTCGTGATCGGCCAGGTCGGTTCCGTAAAAGCGCACCGTCTCCTGGTCGCGCAAATCGTAGGCGACGCCATCGCCAAAGACCTGGCCCTGGCCGCTGCGCACGACGATGGTTGTCGCCTCGCCGCGCGGATCGACCGCGATTGTGTACTCACCTGGACGCTCGATTGCGAAGGCAAGATTGGGAGTCGCGATTTCCACTGCTGCGCCGCTCCGCAAGTGCCGCACGCGAACACTCAAGGTTCCTTGCGCAAGTTGCAATTGGGTGATGCGATCACTGATATCGAGCAACGACACGCTCGTGTATTCGGCCAGGCGGACAGCGCCGACGCCAATTTGCAATTCCGCACGGGCATCGTTATCGGTCCAGAGCCGATCGCCCCTAACCAGCGGGCGGTTTAGGAGGGCGCGCACCCAACCATCATCGCCTGCAGGCGAGAAGCTCACCACACCTTGCGTGAAACTCAAACGAGCGACGCGGGATGGTGGGTCGGCGCTCGCCCATCCTGCGGCGATCAGGCCTAAGGCCGCGATGCACGTTGTGAAGATACGGTAAAGAATTGTTCTCGGAATCATCGAATCGTTCCCTTAGGAATAGGCTTATGGCTTTGAGCGTACCCGCACTGCGAGCACAAGACTAGGCGCGAGTCAAAGAAACGTTTGGCGGCGCGGTCTCGATGACAAATTGAGACATCGAACCGCCACGCGGTGGCGCGTTCCAATGCTGAATGCGGAATGCCGCTGCTGGCGCGACGAGGCCGTTCGACTCTCGTGCTGGTAATTCTTACATTGAGCTCGGTAAGACATGCACGCACGCCCAATATGGCTTCCGTTTTTCCCCGTGTGTCGCTCGAAGCCGACCAATGGTATGTAACCTGCCGGCGGGAGACAATTGTTGGCGCGGCTTCGTCGCCATCTTTAGGAGAGAAAATCAATGCAGAAATATCCTGAACTCGGGAGACAGGCACTTCGTGTCGGTCTGGTCGCGGCGCTTGTCCCAACGCTAGCTGGCTGCAATTGGCTTGCCAATCTGCGAGAAGAAAAGCCGGGTATTCAACTTGCGCGGCTCAGCGCGCCCACCGGCTACAAGGCAACTGTATTGACCGCCGATATTCCCAAAGCGCGCCAGATGGTCTTAGGCAATCGCGGCACGTTGTTTGTTGGGAGCAATGCCGGTAAGGTGCACGCGTTGACGCTCGAAGGGAATCGCGTAGTGAGAGCGCGCACGCTCGCGACCGACTTGAAAGACGGAAGCGCGGTCGCGTTTCATAACGGCGCGCTGTTCTATTCGGATCGCACGAGAATTCTACGCATGGACGACATCGAAAATCGGCTGGACAACCCTCCCGCGCCCGTCACCGTCGTCGACAAGTTGCCGAACGAGGACCGTCACGGCGCCCGGTTCATGACCATCGGGCCCGACAACAAGCTCTACATCTCGGTTGGCTCGCCGTGCGACGTGTGCGAGGCTCCGAATGACGAATTCGGGCATGTCCTTCGCGTCAATCCCGACGGCACCGGCAGAGAGATTTTCGCGCGCGGGATTCGCAATACTGTCGGCTTCGATTTTCATCCGCAGACGCGCGAATTGTGGTTTACCGAGAGCGGTCAGGACGGCCTCGGAAACGAGCGGCCCAACGATGAGTTGAATCGCGTGTCCAAGGTCGGCGAGCATTTTGGCTTTCCGTATTGCCACGACACGGCGATCCCCGATCCGAAGTTCGGCGAGAAACGCGCATGCCGGGAGTTCACGCCGCCGGTATTCGGAATGGGCGCGCATGTTTCGGCGCTCGGCATGCGTTTTTACAAGGGTGACTCGGTGCCCGCGGCGATGCGCGACAGCCTCATCGTTGCGCGGCACGGCTCGCACCCGCCGATCCGCGTCGGCTATGATGTGGTACGCGTCAAGCTCAATGGCAACCGCGTCGAAGGCATGGAGCCGTTTCTCACGGGGTTCTTGCAAGGTCGCGAATACTGGGGCCGGCCGGCGGATGTGTTGCCTATGCCCGACGGCAGTGTGCTTGTCTCGGATGACTTGAACGGAGCAATTTATCGCGTCGCTCGCAATTAGTGGCATCGTCCGAAAGTCAAAACCTACTTTCGGCCGGGAGAGCTTCCCGAAAATCGGTGCTCAGTTACGTCACTGAGGCACACGATTTTCGGTAGAACGGCGCGAAACAACGCAAGTGAATCGCGCGCCCACGCCCTAGGGCGCTCCTTAACCCCTGGCCGGAGAAATCTATGAGCAGCAACCGGAACCGCTTGGCGATGTTTCGTCCGTTGCGCGAGAGGAAGTACCAGGAGGGCAAATGGGGCTATATCCTGGCGTGGCTCGTGGGTATTCCGATCCCGATTCTGTTGCTCGTCTATCTGCTGCGCGGCTGTAGCTAAAAAACTAACTTACGCACGTCCAGCGACAACGCGGAAATCACTAAAGACTGATCAACGGTAACAAAAACCGGAGCGCGTCTACCGCGCTCCGGCGTCGCTTGCAAATTACTGCTTGTAGAAAACGTAATCGGCTTTGTATGGAACGGTCTTTTTCTGACCAGCCATCGCTGCCGTGCATGCATCGGTCGGTGCAACGCCGCCCTTGGTATTGACGCGCTGGATATAGGTCACTCCGGTCATCGAGCCGGAGCCCACCGCGGGCTCGGTCTTCACGAGTTGCATCGGAATATTGCCGGCAGCGGCGGGCGCCACCGCGATTTGCTTGCCGGTGATCTTGCTCCCGTCCATCGATTCCCACGTCGGCCCTGCGTAGTACTTGCCGACTTCTTTGTTGGTCTTGCTATCGGTGAGCTTCGCCTCCGGGCCGACGAACGTCCATTCCATCGCGTCTGCTTTGGCGGCGTTCGCTTTGCATTCGTACGTCAAGTCGCCAGCGCCCACGACCGTCATAACCGCTTTGTGCCCGGCGGGAACGCGCACCGGCTCAGGCACGTCCATATTCTGAGCGAACACGGACACGGGGAGCGACGTCGCAACGGCCGCGGCAACAGCGAGAAGTCTGAATTTCATGGGTTCTTCTACGTGAAATGAGGCATCTGGCGCCCCGATGGAGAGACTACGCGCCATCGTGGCCCGTGGATGCGTGTACCGCCAGTATTGTCAGCAGAGCAGGGCGAGCTTGGCGAAATGGCCGAGATAGCCGTCAAGCCTTTGCCGGATTTCCTCGCTCGGGATCCCCGGCCACTCTTCGGCCATTGCCTGAACGAGCTCTTGGCTCGAGCGGGTGCCATCGAGGAGCGTGAGCAAGCGTCGCGCGGCCGCATCGGGTAGACGCAACGACTCGTGCCGGAGATTGGTAATCTGCTCTTGGCGGCGAGCTTGCCAGCGGGCCATCGGGCTCGCGGCTGGGAATGCACCGGGGCCGACCGCAGCAAATGGTGCATCGATATGCAATTGCACCAAACCACGCATGCAAGCCTCTGCGAGAAGTGTGTCGATGTCCTTCGTCGCAGTTAGCGGGCGGGCGCCGTACCACGCCTTGACCTCATCGACTGGTACGGCGCGCGGCGATTGCGTCACGAGCCAGCGCAGGAAGTCGCGCAACGTTGCGATCTCCGGCGCCGATGGCTCGCCGCCGGGATCCGCGACGGTGAGCCCGGCGCCAGGATCCTTTCCTGCTAATGCGTTCTTGATCAAGTGAGTTGCCGGGGACACAGACATGGCCGCGACGCCGGCAACGACAATGTCGGTCGCCGACGATCCGGCCCGGCAGAGTAGCGTCTGGCGAAAACGCCGCATGCGCGCGAAGTCGATGTACTGCTCACGCGCGAGCCGGTCCATCCCGGCGACGAACCGGGCCATGTTGGCGGAGAGTCCGCCGACGCTCATCATGGGAAGCGACGCCTCGGCGAGAAAGTCAAGCCCAAAGCGCTGCGCGTGTGCGATGAATTCATGAAAGTAACAGGGATCGTTCGGGCGACCCATGTCATCGTGAAAGAGCGCGCTGTCCGACCGGCCCTCGATCCTGCGAAACTCATCGCGCAGCAATGCGTCAGACGCCTCGTGTGTCGCGCCCGATTCGGCCAGTAACCCTGACAATGTCCGCGCCGCCGCGAGCCGCGTGCGAGGGTCGTCGATGGCATCGGTATGGAAATGCAGGACGTCCCACGCGGCTCGGCGAATGTGACAACCGGGAAAGGCGTTGTAGCTGACGAACAGCACCCCGTTCGGCGCGAGGCGCTGTGCCGCAAGTTTGAATAGTGCGTCGCGCACGAATGCCGGCACCCACGAATAGAGCCCATGCGCAATCATGAAATCGAAGTCACCTAAGGACGCTGGCAGCGACGTCAAGTCTTCGATCAAAAGCGTCGTGTTGGCCAAGCCGAGTTCCGCAGCGATGGCCTGTGCCTTCTCGATTGCCCGCGCGGCGATGTCGCAGCCGACGAAGCTCCCGCGCGGCAATGCGGCGGCCATGGGCAGCAGGTTAGCGCCGTCGCCACAGCCGACTTCGAGCACACGGCACGTCGCAACCGGGGGCGGCGCGAGTCCGAAGAGCGTCGCCACGGTCGCAAGATGCGCGGGATGCGTAAGCGGGTTGGGTTGGCCTACGTAGGCGACGGTGTCGTATTTTTCGGCCAGGTCGGCCGTCGTGCGGTCGTTCAACTCATCCCCGTCCCACGAACGGCATTTTGGTCGCCATGACGGTCAGAAACTGCACATTGGCGTCGATGGGAAGACTCGCCATGTAAAGCACGGCGCTTGCGACGTGCGCGACGTCCATCAACGGCTCGACCGCGATCTGTCCATGCGCTTGCATGACGCCGGTCGCCATGCGTGCCGCTAAATCGGTCGCCGCGTTGCCGATGTCGATCTGTCCGCACGCGATGTCGTACTTCCGTCCGTCCAGCGATGTCGCCTTGGTGAGACCCGTAATCGCATGCTTCGTGGCCGTGTAGGGCGCCGAGTTGGGGCGCGGCGCGTGCGCGGAAATCGAGCCGTTGTTGATGATGCGCCCGCCGCGCGGATTCTGGTCTTTCATCATCTTGAACGCCTGCTGCGTGCACAGAAACGCGCCGGTCAAGTTGATATCGACGACACTTTGCCACTGAGCGAGGGTCAACTCCTCGAGATTGATCGCCGGCGCGCCGATGCCAGCATTATTGAAAAGGAGATCGAGCCGTCCGAACGCGTCTTTGGTCAGCTTGAAGAGCGCCAGCACGGATTCGACATTTCCGACGTCTGCAGGGACAACGACCGCGTCGGTCGAGGCTGTCTTAGAGTCGGCGAGAACTTGTTCCAGCGGCTCGCGACGGCGACCAGTCAGTACGACTCGATAACCGTTAGCGAGGAGCGCCATGGCGACGGCCTTGCCGATACCCGTGCCGGCACCGGTCACGATCGCCACTTTGGCCGATGCATTCATGTTCGTTTCCTTACGTTTGGGTCTGGATGATCGCTCCAGTTTACGCTGTAACCCCGCCAACATAGGACTGACGGTTGCTGGTCACCAAACGGAATTGGAAACGCGTTTACGCCACGGCCACCTTTCGCGGAGGTTTCGCCCGCACCGCGCGCAACACTCCGAATGGCGCTGGAGCGGCGATGGCAAACCCCTGGGCGTAGTCCACGCCAATCGTGCGCAGCGCGCCTAAGGTCGCGCGGCTTTCAACCGATTCGGCAATCGTCTTCTTTCCCATGATGTTGGCGATGCGGTGAATGGCCTCCACCATCGCATAGTCGACCGGATCATCCAGCATGTCTTTGACGAAACTACCGTCGATCTTCAGGTAATCAATCGGCAAATGCTTCAAGTAAGTCAGCGATGACACACCGACGCCGAAATCATCCAGCGCGAAACGACAGCCGAGCCCGCGCAACGCGACAATGAAATCGGTGGCTTTCGACAGACTCGTCACGGCGGTGGTTTCGGTGATCTCAAAGCAAATGTACGAATGCGGTATGCGCGAGCGTACGAATTGCTCGCGCACGAAATCGAGGAACTCCTCATCCCCGATCGAGGCGCCGGACAGGTTGATGGCGTAGGTGCCCGTTGTTCCCGCATCGTCCTTGTCTTCGAATTGCCGCGCCAGCACGCCGAACGCCGTGCTGATCACCCAGCGATCGATTGCGGGCATCAAGTGATAACGCTCGGCTGCTGGAATGAATGCCATCGGCGGAACCAATTCGTTATTCTCATCGCGCAGCCGCAACAGGAGCTCGGTGTACGGTGGCGCGTCCGCACTTGCCTGTGTGGCGTGGATAGGCTGCGCGTACAGAGAGAAGCGGTTCTCTTCCAGCGCGCGGTGGATGCGATTCACCCATTCCATCTCGCCATGGCGCAGCGTGTGCTCGTCGCTTTCCGGGCTGTAGACCTGCACGCGATTCCGGCCTTTGTCCTTGGCCACGTAGCAGGCGGAATCGGCTGCGGAAAGGATTTGCGCAAGCGTCTGCGGCCCGTCGGCGATGTTGACGAGGCCGATACTGACCCCGACATTGAACGAGCGAGTTTTCCAGACGAAATGGAAATCCGCCAACGTCTTGCGCAAGGAGTCGGCGATGCGCAGTGCGGGTATGGCTGCGCAGTGCTCGAGCAGCACGCCGAACTCATCCCCTCCGAGCCGGGCCAGCGTGTCGCCTTCGCGCAGTCGCGGCCGCAGCAGTGCACTGACCTGCCGGAGCAGCTCGTCGCCGGCGGCGTGCCCGCAGGTGTCGTTGACCACCTTGAATTGGTCGAGGTCGAGGTACAGCACGGCGTGATTGACGTTGTGGTGCTGGCCTTGGACCAACGCCAGATTCAGGCGGTGCTCGAACTCGCGGCGATTGAGTAATCCCGTCAATGCATCGTGGCTTGCGAGATGGGCAAGTCGCGCCGCGTACTGCCGCTCACGGCTCATATCGTGAAACGCCAGCACGGCGCCGACCGTGCTGCCGGAGCGGTCGCGAATGGGAGCAACGCTGTGGTCGATTGCAATCGGTGCATCGTTGCGACGTCGCAGCACGATGTTACCTTCCGACGTTACCGTGCAACCATCACGCAGCGTGCGCGCCACGGGGTCGGCCACTTCGCCACCGGTGCTCTCGTCGACGATCGAAAAGACCTGCTGAAGTGGACTGCGGCGCGCATCTTCCTGCCGCCATCCCGTCAACCGCTCGGCGATAGGATTCAAGTATTCGACCCGACCATTGGTGTCGACCGTGATGACTGCGTCGGCGATCGAGGCAAGCGTGACCTGCGCGCGCTCCTTTTCATCGAAAACCTGCGCTTCCGCTTGTTTACGGTCGGAGATGTCGGTTAACGAGCCCGCCATCCGCTGTGGCTCGCCTTGTGCTCCTCGGACCGAACGGCCGCGTGCGCTGAACCAGCGGTAGTCGCCCTCATGCATGCGCAACCGGAATTCCATATCGAAGGCGTCGCCACGCTCAAGGTGCTCGCGCAACCGCGGGACGACCGACTTGCGATCAAAGGGATGAATACGCCGCAGGAATGACGCCGTCGTCTCGCGCATTCCACCTGCCGCATAACCCAAGAGTTCCTCGAACCGAGAAGAAAAGTAGATCTCGTCGCTTTGCGAATTCCAGTCCCAGATGCCATCGTTGCTGCCGCTGATGGCGTAGTCATATCGCTCTTCGCTGGTGCGCAACGCGCTCTCGAATGCTTCGCCTTGGCGCACCAAGTGACGTGTACGCAGCACCGCGATCAAGGCGAGGGCCACCGCCACCAGCAGGTTGGCGAATGTGAGTAACAGCCCGGTCTGCCTCGACGCCGCTCCCATCGTCGCTGAGAACGACGTTTCCAGGGGCGTTAAGCGCTCGTCGATCGCGCGAACCTGCAGCATGAACGAACGTATCTCGGCAGGGTCGCGCGTGCCGGCGCCGATTGCCGCGTGCAACGCTTGGGCAACCTTGTCGAGATCGGCGATGTGGGTATCGGCTTCAGCCCAGATCGCAATGGCTTTCGCCATAAAGTCCACGTTTCGCAGGCGCCGGAACAGATTGATCATGTCATCGACGTCGTCCGGATGATTGCGGCCTGCAACCAACGCGTGACGAACGATGTTCAAGTCGGGGCGCGGCTTTTCGAGCTCGATCCGCGCCTTACGGTCGCTTAAGTTGACGTTGATTGCCGCAACGTAACGGCTGTAATCGTCCTCGTTGCGTGTTTGTCCGTATTGTTCGAGATGCAGTACCGCGCTTTTTTGCGCCTTCGACCAATGGCTTTCCGCGCCGACATATGCGCGGATGGCGGAAATCACCGTAAGGCTCGCATAGCCGAGCATGAGCAGCAGGAGCACGGTCGCCACGAACGGCCAAATGATCCGCGCCAGACGCCAGCCGCCGGGCCTGGTTGCTTTGTAAGATCGTAAGGTAGTCATTGGAGCGAGGCGGGTGATGCTGACTTCCGGTAGACGCGCGCCGATCGCGACCGGCGAGCGCGTCTTTCGCAAGAGCAGCAATTTCGGGGCCAGCAATTTCATGCGGAAGCGCCGGACGATCGCCGGCGCTACGGCCGCGTAATGATCACGGCCTAGCAAAACGGGTTCAAGGAGGGCGAGTGAGCGCGGCGGCCGAGGCCGTCAGGCCGAGGGAGGCCCGCAGGGCGCGTCGCTGCGCGACCGAGCAGCGCCCGACGCGTAATGATCACGGCCTAGCAAAACGGGTTCAAGGAGGGCGAGTGAGCGCCCGGGGGCGCTCATGACGAACGTCGCTGTCGCTAAAAGCAGATGCTGCCGAATGTGCGGCGGCCAAATCCACCCGCGCAAATGGAAACTCTAGGTCCCCAGTAGTTGGGATCTGCGCCCCAGGAATAAGGCCGCGGCTCCCTATAGTACGGAGCAGCGTAGGGGTAGTGGCTGCCATAGTGCGGCCGGCCGTAGTACGGAGTCGTCTCGACGAAGACTGGCGCTACCTCGATCGGACGCGGCGCGAGCCCCGCCACCTGCCTAGCGAGCTGCCAGTGGCGCCAAGCCATCAGCCGCTGCGCTTCAGCTTGCGTAATCTCCCCCCGCGCCACGCGCCCCTCGACCTCCTGCTGGTAGTGCATCACTTCCGGCTCGAGCTTGGCCGATTGTTCGGGGCTTAAGGCGGGCAATGGGGGTGGGTCGGCTTGCGCGAACGAGGGCGTAGCCAGGATGGACATCATGCCGGCGACAAGGGCGATCAGGGGGATACGCATCATTTTCTCCCAAGGCGATCTGTTGCTTTGCGCGTGGCCCGCGTGGCACCTAAGTGCCCGCGGCGCGAACGAACAGAGAAACGTCCGACCGGCTGATTTCGACGACCGGAATACTGTGTCCTTCTGCGCGAAGGTTAAACCAAATGCAGGGCACAACGTGGTAGTGGCACATAAATGGCTTAATGCCACCCGCGCCCTGTGTCCGTCAGTCTAGCGGAGAGATGGGCAGCTAGAAGCGATGGGCTAGCTAAAGGGAATGACAATAGGGGATGCCAAGACAATGACAATGGCATAAAATCGCTGCACTGTTCGAGCGTATTGGCACTGTTGGTCGGTTTGCAATTGCATTAGGAAGGGTCGATGAACTGCACGATTTGCTGTCAACCCACGTTGCTAGGCGCGAAACTCTGCACGGCTTGCAGGTCGGCGCTGAAGCGCGCGCGCGACGAATCCGTGCTTGAGCTCCCGAAGCGACCGGAGACCGCGGCGCGCGAAAGGCGCCGGACACCCCGCCAACCTCCTCCGACCGCGGGGGCCGCGACGGTTGTCGGCACGCCCGTCCGGTTGCTGCGCGGTTGGACTGGATACGCTGCCTTGGCTGCGCTCGCCGGCACGGTGCTGACGGTAGGCTACCTGACCAACCGTTCTTCCGACCCGACCGAAACGCCCGCCGTCGCCGCGGCGGCGCCGCCGCGCACAGCGCCGCTGCCTGTTCTCGCGGCGGCGGCGGTGACCCCACAGGCGACATCCCGACCGGAGTCGTCCGCGCCGGCGCAGCAAGAGACGGCGCGCGTTGAAACCAGCCCTACGCCGTCAGTTCCAACGGCGAACGAGGTGCTCGCTAAGGCACCGGTTGCGCGGCCCAATCCCGCGACCATCGCTGCGAAAGAATCCCCAGTAGCACCAGCCCGTTCGGCGCCCTCGGTCAACAGCGAAGCCATGACCGCATTCGGATATGACCCGGAGCCACCTCGCGCGAAACGTGTTGCAGCCGCATCCCCGGTCGTGGTGAGCGCGCAAACGAGCCCCGAGCCCGACCGTTGGGCGAGCTTGGCCGATGCGCTCGGCCGTTGCGGCCGGGAGCCGTTTTTCAGCCGCCCTTCATGCGAGGAGCGCGCGCGGGCGCGGCCGTGCAGTGGTTTTTGGGGCCAAGCAGCGCTGTGCCCGAATCCGATTCAGCACGAGCACACGCGGTAGATCCGCCGTTCCTCCGGTAGATTTTGCTTTTTAGGTCGCGCGACGCGACGAGCCACGCGGGCAGCACCGCCACCGCCATCTAAAGGCCACAGCGCGGGTTCGAGAGTCCGCGCGACCAAGCTCTGACTTCGGTTCTGATCTTGTGATTACTTGTAAGCTGGGACGGTGCCGCCGCTGGATGCGCGCGACCGGCCGGGTGTGGCAGGCGAGCTGCTGCTTGGCTCGGACGCATTCCTGACCGAGCCCGTGAGTCCACCTGTCGAGGCGCCGTAGGGGCGCATCCCGGAGACGATGTCTTCGACCGAAGCCGCGGCTGCGCCGGACCCCTTCGACCCCGGGTCCGGCGGCAGACACTGGTCGAAGTCAGCGATGATCAAGTGCTCGCCTCGCTCGCGCATGACCGTGCGTGCGGGAGCGCCGACATCGCTCAAATCAAGTGGAGGCCCCGGGGAACGGTAGGTCACGACACCCGCGCGGTCGTAAATCACGTAGCAGGTTATCGCCCTGGCGGTGCCCGCGATGCCCCAAGCAACCAAGGCCGCTGCCAACACAATGATGCGTTTGCGCATGATGAACCTCATTTCGGACGCGGCGGCGTGAGTTGCGCGTCAGGTGCGGAAAGTCGGCCCGCGCGCGCTTCGCCCACCGCGTTGACCAATGCGCGCGCCACGTTGCGTACTTCCTCCTGCACGTCCTTGTCACGATCAAGGACATCGTGGCTGGTCGCATACGGCTCGTAGTAGCCGATGTAGCGATCGAGGCGTGCGCGCGGCCCCGCGTCGATCAACCCCATCCAGTCGAGCCAGTCCGAGATTGAACGGCGCACGCTCTCGATGCCCGCGACATCGCCGTGCACGATCACACCATACGCTCGACCAGCGAGGTGCTTCGGGTACGACCAGCCTTTGAGCTCGAGCGCCTTCGCCTTTTTGACGTCTTTGCCGTCGGTCGACGTGGGGTCGGGATTGCCGCCATCGGCGCAGACGAGGCGGTCCATCATGAGCTTCAACACACTCGGCACCTGATACCAGTAGACCGGCGTGACAATCAGAATCCCGTGCGCAGCGACCCAGCGCTCGTAGATTTCCCCCATCCAGTCGCCGGTTTGGTTGAGGCTGTGGTTCGGGTAGCAACTGCACGGCCAATGACAAAGAGGCATCGCGGTAGAAACGCAACCTTTGCATGGATAGATGCGGCGGCCGTACTCCGACGTGAGTAGGCTCAGGTCAAGAAGGTCGGTATCGATCCCCTCCTTGTCCAGTACTTTGCGCGCCAGACCGGCCAAGCGAAACGTTTTCGACATCTCGCCGGGACAACTGCCGTCGTTGCGCGCGGCGCCGGCGATGAGCAGCACGCGCGATTGCGTCTTCGGGCTGCGCTGCACGGCCTGTGCGCGCTCGAGTCGCTTGCGCGTCTCGGTCCAATCGACCGACAGATCGTAAGCCGGATCGGTGAAGCCTTTGCCCGCCTTGCGCGTCACCGGCGCCTTGCGACCGTCGCTGTACGCGTCCCATGCGACGTTCTCGATTCTGGACAGTGCGTCACTCTCGCTCGCAAACGCCGGATCGTAAAACGCCTGTTCGAAGCGACTGCGAAATTGGACACGCGACAGTTTCGCTGGCGCTTGTCCTTTCCTAACTTTGGTCATCGTCTCCGTTCCTTATCGCGTGAAGTTTGCCACAGGGGAACGCCCAAGCAAACGCGCAACTATGCCTGCCGTGGATCGAGCGCATCGCGTAACCCATCGCCAACCAGATTGAACGACAGCACGAGCACGAAGATCGACACGCCCGGCCAAACCGCCATCCACGGCGCACTGTCGACGTAGTTTTTCGCAGTGTTCAACATGCTGCCCCAGCTCGGCGCTGGCGGTTGCTGGCCAAGACCGAGAAACGACAGGCTTGCCTCGGCGATCACCGCGGCGGCGATGGCGAGTGTCGCCTGGACGATCAGCGCCGGTACGACGTTCGGCAACACGTGGCGCAGCGCCACGCGCCACGGTGCATTGCCGATGGCGCGCGCGGCGAGAATGAAATCCTCTGCCTTGATCGCCAGCGTCTGGGCGCGAGTCAACCGGATGAACACAGGCGTCGCGGAGACGCCGATCGCGATCATCGCGTTGGTGAGGCTCGGGCCCAAGAACGCGGCAAGCGCAATAGCGAGAATGAGGAATGGACACGCTAGCACAGCATCGGTGACCCTTGAGATCAGCATGTCGACCGTGCCCCCCGCGTAGCCGGCCAGCAAGCCGATAGGCACGCCGATTGATAGCGAGATCAGTACGGAGACCACACCGGCGAGGAGCGAAGCCCGCGATCCCCATACGACCCGCGAGAGCACGTCCCTTCCAATTTCGTCGGTGCCAAACCAGTGTGCGCTGCTGGGAGCTTTGCGGATCGCCGTCCAACTCGTGGCGAGCGGATCGTGTGGGGCGATGAGCGATGCCAGCGCCGCCAAAACGACAAAAAGAGTGATGACGGCGAGCCCGACCGCTGCGCCGCGCCGGCGTAACAGACGTCGGAACGGATGCGCTCGCGCAAGGACGGGCAGTGCTGGTGCCGCCGCGGGCAGGGCAGTTGCGACCGTCGCCATCACTGCACCCTGATCTGCGGGTTGACGATCACGTACGCGATATCGGCAAGCAGGTTCAGCACGATGTACGCGGTGGCGGTGAAGAGCACGACGCCTTGCACGACCGCGTAGTCACGGTTGAATACCGCATCGACGATCAGCTTCCCAAACCCGGGAATCGTGAAGACCTGCTCGGTCAGCACCGCGCCGGAGAGCAGGGTTCCAAGTTCCAGAGCGCCCAGCGTGATGATCGGGATCAGCGCATTGCGCAGCGCATGGATCAGAATGACGCTGCGCTCGCCGAGCCCTTTCGCGCGCGCGGTGCGGACGTAGTCGGACGAGAGCACTTGCAGCATTGCGCTGCGCGTGTGCCTCATCAGCACAGCGGCGATTGCGTTGCCGAGCACGAACGCGGGCATGATCAACGACGCTAGATTCGCTCGCAAGTCTTCGAACGGGCTCACGAACCCGGACGCTGGCAACCACCCGAGCGTCACCGAAAACAATAAAATCAGCATGATCCCCAGCCAAAAATTGGGTGTGGAGAGACCCCACAGCGCGACGATGTTCGCCGCGTAGTCCCACGCGCTGTTCCGTTTGACCGCGGAGATGATGCCGGCCGGAATGCCGATGGCGAGTGCGATCACGATCGCCATGCCGGCAAGCTCGAGCGTGACCGGCAGCTTCTCGAGGATCAGCGCAAGCACCGGCTTTTGCAGGCGCATCGATTCGCCGAGGTCGCCTTGCAGCACGCCGGTGATCCAGTACCAGTAGCGGACCGGCAACGGCTCGTCTAAATGAAGCTTCGCCCGCAAGTACGCGACAACGCTCGGATCCTGGTCTTCGCCGGCCAGGACGATCGCTGGATCTCCGGGCAGCAGCTGCTGCAGCCCGAATATCAGCATCGACACAAAAACGAGTGTCGGAACAATCGTGGCGATGCGGCGAACGAGGAACGTCAGCATTGAATCGAACGAACTTACGGGCCCCCGGCCGTGATCCGCGCTCGCTCGTTGCCCGGCGTGCCAGGCGCCTCCGCACACACGGCCGCTCGCGCGAAGATTCTTATCGAGTCATCTTGCAGGAAGGTTGCGCCGCTTGATGCGAAAGACGCGGCGAGCGGCAATAGCTCTAAGCCGCGCGGCTCGCAGGATCGACGGTTACGTCGCCACCCTTATTCGACTCAATTAAATTTGAGCCCCTGCACGCGCACGAGACCGTCGGGAACCGTACGTAGCCCGCTCAACTTAGTGGTGAACGCCCACAGCCAGTGGCGGTGATACAGGTAGACGATCGGACGATCCTTAAGCGCAATCGTTGCCAATTGCTCGAACAGTTGCCGCCGTTCCGCTGGATCGCGCGTCGTGCGCGACTTGTTCAAGAGCTCGTCCACCTCGGGCTTGCAGTAGCCCGCATAGTTAAGAGGCTGCTTGCACGCGTCGAAGCTGAAGATGTTGCCATCGGGATCGGCCCGGCCGCTCCACGCGAGCACGTACGCGTCGAACTGGCCCTTGTCCGCCAAGTCGAGCGACGTCGCAAATTCGGTCGACTGAATCTTGATGTCGAAACCGGCTTCTTTCGCCATCGCCTGCACGACCTGCGCAATGCGCTGCGCATCGGCAGTGGTTGGAGTCATCAACGTAAAGCTCGGATTCGGGACGCCGGCTTCCTGCAGCAACGTCTTAGCGCGGGCCACATCGCGCTTCGGCACCGGCATGTTCTTCGCATAAAACGGATTGGTCGGCGCCACCCACTGGTTGCCGATCTGCGCCTCACCATCCATCGCGACCTGCACGATTCCCGCGCGATCGAGCACCAGCTCGAAAGCCTCACGTACCCGCGGATCGCGCCCGAGCGGATTCTTTTGCGCGAGATCGCTCTTGCCGAGATTGATCGTGATGCCTTGATAGCCGATCTCGGTGATCTTTGCGATCTTGAAGCGCGCGTCGTTCTTGAGCTGCGGCACGTCGGATGCAGCCATCCGCTCGATGAAGTCGAGCTGGCCCGAGCGTAAGTTGGCGAGACGCACGGTGGAATCGGGGATAGGCAGGTACACGATCCGGTCGACATGGATCTCCCCCTTGTTCCAATAGTTGGCGTAACGCTCGAGCACGATGCGGTCCTGCGCAACGCGCTCGACGAAGCGGAACGGCCCGGAACAGATGGGCTTGGCGCCGAACTTCTCCCCTTCGGCTTGCGCAGCCTTGGGCGAGACCATCATGCCGGCGCGATCCGCGAGCTGAGCGAGCAACGGTGCAAACGGCGCCGACAGGTTGAGCCGCACCGTGGCCGGATCGACGACATCCACGGTCGCGAGGAGCGCGAGCTCGCCGCGGCGATTGGAGCCCTGCATCGTCTTGTGCCGCTCGAGATTGAACTTGACTGCGGCCGCGTCGAGCCTCTCACCGTCGTGGAATGTGACGCCTTGGCGCAGCTTGAGGGTTAGCGCCTTGTTGTCCGCCGACCACTCATGCGAGGTCGCGAGCTGCGGAATGATCGCGAGCTTCTCGTCGATGTCGAAGAGCTTGTCGCATAGCGCCGAGAACACGATGCGTCCAACGAAGGTCCGCGCGAGCGTGGGGTCGAGCACATCCGGATCTTCCGCAAGGCCAATGCGCAGCGTTTGCGCTTGCGGCGCCGATACTCCGCCGCCGGATAGTGCGAGCGCGAGTGCAAGGCCTAACGTCCATCGTGCGATGTCCATATATCCCCCAAACAATGTCGTGAAATCAGCATAGCATGCACGGCGCTGCCGCAACGCTGCGGTCATGCGGCGGGGGTGCGGCCGGAATGGAATCGGGCGATCTCGGCTTCGATCATTGCGCGATCGGTGACGCCCACGGCGTCGGCGCGGCGAGGCAGGCATGCGACGAATGGTTGAAAGCGCTCGAGACTCTTGTCGTAGAGCCGCCGCAACTCGATCATCGGTTCCGGATGATCGTCCACGCGCAAATCGAGCGCGGGATAGCTCTCCGTCGTGTAGATGAGCAATGCCGCCGCCTGCTTGCCGCGCTTGTCGCCACCGGCGGCTTCCCCAGCGGCGAGCGCGGCAAGCAAGCGTTCGGCGAACGGCAGCGCAGCGTTCCGCTCAAACGCCGCCGCGGTATCCTCCACGACGCGCGGGCCGACGAGCATGTTGCCGGCGACCGAAAAATCGCGTCCGACCCGGTGCCCGCACCACGCGATGCACGCCCCTCCCGTGTGCGCCGCGGTACGGCCACCGTTGTCGATCACGTGGAGTTGGCGGTGGTCGCGGCCCGCATCCGCGTCGGTCAGCGACTGCACGACATCTCTGGGCGCATGACCTCGCGCGAGCGCGTTCAGGGCGTCCGGGGCATACAGCGGATTGATGAGCGCCTGCGTCGCGACAGCGCCCACGCCGCTTACCGCGTGCGGGCACAGCGCACCGACGGCAAAAAAACGGCTGGCGACGGCCACGCCGAACGCTCCGGTCGCGTCGCGGGCCATGAGAGACCAGGTCATCGATTGCGTAGCCGCGATGCGCAACCGAGCGGATTGCTGGTCGCGCAGTCCTAAAGCGCTGCGCCGCGTGGGGCTATCGCGTGCGGCGGCTCGAATCCGCAGCGCGCGGCTTGGCTTGGGTGCCCTTCGCGGCAGCCGCACGGGAGGTAGGACGAGCGCCTGCGCCATCCACTACCGGAACCCCATCGACGACCTGATCAACACTTAGCGTCCGCGATCCAGCGGGACCCAAAAAGTAGTTGATCGTGGGACAACTTTCGACGTCCATCGCGATCAAGTGCTCGCCGCGCTTGCGCAGCATTTCGCGGTCGGCAGTGCCACGATCGGAGAGATCGATGGGAGAGTACGAATCGCGATAGACGACGGTGTCGTTGCGGTCGACCAGCACATAGCACATCGCGGCCGTTGCCGGCAATGGCAGCAGAAGCGCAGCACCGATCACCAGAGCATTGGCAAGTTTTCGCATCGATTAAGTTCCCGGTGGAAGCCTTTCAAGCTTTATTTACACCGATCGTGCGAGGCGCGCAACCGGTTGACCCGAGTAGGCGACAACCGGTAGCGCAAAACGAAGCTAGTCGCCGCTGGTCACCGCGGCCCGGCCCTGGCGGTGCGTCAGAACGAGCGCGACCACGCCGACCGCCATGACGAGGAGGGAAATGTGCACCGCATTCTTGCTGGCCGCGTACATGACGCTCGAATACAGCAAATACGCGCTGACGGCGCAGAAGACGAGCGGCGTCAGCGGATAAAGCGGAACGCGAAACGGGCGTTCGGCCGCGCTGTCTTTCGCTCGCAGCAAAAATACGGAAATGCCGACGAGCAACAGGAAAAACCAGAAGACCGGCGCCGTAAACTCGACCATCGCTTCGAATCCGTCGTGCTGCAACGCTCCGAATCCAATGAGCGCCAAAGCGATCGCCCCCTGCACCAAAAATGCCGACACGGGCACGCCACGGGAGACATTCCATGCGCCCAGAAACCGTAGTGCGGGCCAATCGCGACCCATCGCGTAGTTGGTGCGTGCGCCGACGATCATCGTCGCGTTGATCGAGGTCAGCGCCGCGACGGCAACGAAGAGTCCAAGCGCCCGCGCCGCGAACGGGCCGAATGCCCGGTCCATGACGTCCGTCCCGGCCGCCTTGCTTTCAGCCAAGCCTTTGAACCCTAGGCCATGCAGCAGCGCTAGATTCACGGCAACGTAGATCGTGCCGATGATCGCGATGCTGACAATCAGCGTGCCGACAATTGCGCGCCGGCCTCCTTTGAGCTCCGCCGAGATGTATGCTGCCTCGTTCCAGCCGCCGTAAGTCAGCAACACGAACACCATCGCGAGACCGAACGCTCCAAGCGCGGGCGTCGCTGCAAATGCCGTTGGCCCCGCGCCGGCCACGGCCGGAGCCAGCAAGCCGGCGATCACAATCGCAAGCAGGCCCGCAACCTCGACGGTCGTGAGCAAGTTCTGTGTGCGCACCGACGCGCGCAGGCCGGCAACGTTGATCAACGTCAGTGCCACGACGATGATGGCCGCCCAGAGCGCCCCCGACCTTGCCCCAAGCGGTACGACTTGCGCCATGTAATCGCCAAACACGAAAGCAAGGAGCGCAATGGATCCCGTATTGATGACGGTTGCCCTTGCCCACGCGTAGAGAAAGCTCACGTGGCGACCGTAAGCGCGCGTGACGAAATGATAGTCGCCGCCGGCGTTTGGATATGTGGTCGCAAGCTCCGCGTAGCAAAGCGCGCCGATCAGCGAAACGAAGGCGCCGAGCGCCCATGCCACGATGAGCCAACCGGGATCGCCGACGATTCCCGCGACCAAGGAAGGTGTCTTGAAGATGCCTGCGCCGACGACGATGCCGACGATGATCGCAATCGCATCGATGCGCCGCAAAAGCGGCTGCGGTGCGGGCGTGGCCGAGCCAGGCGGGTCATCCATCGGCGCGCCAGTTGGCTGTAGACCAGAGCAGAAGCAAGAGGCTACATCCGTTCGCCGGTGACCGCCGACAGATACCCTTGAAAGCGCAGCGACCCGGTCATCGTCTTCCCGTTCACCGTCGCGCGAAAATTGCGGAGCCCTTGATCGGGATCGACGAACGTGAACCCGAAGTCGTTACCGTTCACATAGGCGCCGAGCAGCGGTTGCATCCTGCCCTTGATCGTCAATGTGCCGCCGATGCGCTGAAACCGTTGCGAGAGATTGATCTCACCCTGCCATGCCCCGCGATCTTCCCGCAATGTCCAGCGGCCGGCGACCTCGGTGGGAATGATCCAGAGGTAGGCGTCGCGCGACTCGATTTGGTGCGTCTCGTCCGGCTCCCACTCTCCCATCGTGAATTGATGCGAGGTGACGCGCGTTCCCGGCTTCATCTTGAGCAACGTCGGACGGAGCTTGAGATTCAAGTCAGGCAGAAGATACATCGTCACGACAGTTGCCTTCGAGAAATCCTCCTTGAAAATGTCTCCTGGGATGATCGTGACCTTGTTCGCGACCCCCGCGCGCTCGACGTTGCGCTTGGCAAGCGCCGCCATGTCCGGATTGAATTCGATGCCGACCGCTGTTGCGCCGTACTGTTTGGCTGCGGCGATCGGTATCTTGCCGTCACCCGCTCCCAAGTCGTACACCAGATCCTTGTCCGTGACCTTAGCGGCTTGCAACATCCGGGTCACTAGCGCATCCGGCGTCGGCACCCAGACGACATCTTTCCCGGACTGGCCAACCGAGGGCTTGTAGATATCGTCGCCGAGCTGGGGAGAAGTTTGCGCGGCCAGTAGCGGAGCAAACAGAGACGCAAACGACGCAACCAGTAGCGTGGCGAAAAGGCGCAGGCGCATCATGCGGGATTTCCTATATCGGTTGGGGAGAGCGGGCGCGAGAGTTTAGCGGAATTGCGCGCTGTGGTGCACTCAGCGCTTTAAGCGTTGCACCGGTCTGTCAAAATTATCGCGAGAAGCTGCGCAGCGTGCTTACTTTGGCGGTCGGTTAGTCGATGTGTTTCCGACGTCGGATCACTCTGCACTTCAGGCAGTTTGGATCCGAGCGGATCGATATCCGACAGCGATCAGGGGTCTTCGTTCCGACGGTCGTGGAGCGCATAAGCTGCGACGCCCGCTCGTATCTTCAAACACTAACCACGGCACCTCATTAGCCCATGAACAACGCCTACCTGCGACATCCCAATCTGCTCGATGACACCATTGTCTTGGTCACCGACGATGATCTTTGGCAGGTGAGCGCTGCGGGCGGTATTGCCCGCCGCCTCACCGCGGGACTGTCGGAGCCTTCGACGCCGTGCTTGTCCCCCGATGGTCGATGGATCGCCTTCGTCAGCCGCGACGAGCAGCACGCCGAGGTGTATCTGATGCCGAGTAACGGCGGCGTGGCAAGACGCATGACATGGCTTGGCCCCGACACCTTGGTCAGGGGATGGACGCCTGAGGGACGCATTCTCTTTGTGACCACCTACGGTCAGCCGTTCTTTCGCAACTACCGCGCCTACACGCTGGATCCGGAAGGAGGGACACCGGAGTTGCTGCCGTTCGGGCAAGTCAACCATTTGGCGCTCGGTCCGGGCGGAATCAAGATCATCGGTCGCAATACGGCCGATCCAGCGCGCTGGAAGCGCTACAAAGGCGGGACAGCCGGGCATCTGTGGATCGATGCGAATGGCAGTGGCGCATTCCGGCGCATGGACGAGCTTGCCGGGAATGTCACGAGTCCCATGTGGCTCGCTGGTCGCGTCTACTATCTTTCCGATGCCGAGGGGGTCGGGAACCTCTACTCGTGCAAGCCTGATGGATCGCATGTCCGGCGTCACAGCGATCACGACACCTTCTACGCACGGCATGCGCATACCGATGGCAAGCGCGTCGTCTACCAATGTGGAGCCACCATTTGGCTATTCGATCCGGTAACGGATAAGGCCATGGAGCTCGACATTGAAATCCTCTCGCACCGAACGCAGGCGGTGCGCAAGTTCGTGAAAGCCGAGGAGCACCTTGGCTCGATCCACGTTCACCCGGCGGGACACAGCATTGCGGCAGACGCCCGCGGCAAGATCTTCACTTTCGCATTGTGGGAAGGCGCGGTCCGCCAGCTCGGCGAGCCGGACGGCGTGCGCTACCGAAGCGGACAGTGGCTCGACGATGGCGTGACTGTTGTCGCCATCGGTGATGGCTCGGGCGAGGAGCGCGTGGTGGTGTTCGACGCTGACTCGAGCCGTGAGCTGTCGTGGGATATCGGGCGAGTGATCGCGATGAAAGCGGCGCCTCGAGGCCGCCGAATTGCGATTGCCAATCATCGTAACGAGGTATTCATCGGCGATCTCGACGCGGACACTCTAACGCTTGTCGACCGCTCCGATACCGGCCGAACCGAGGATGTCGCATGGTCGGCGGACGGCGAGTGGCTCGCCTACACCTACTGGACAAGCACGCGGCATAGCGCCATCAAGCTCTACGAGCTGACGACGCGAACTTGCACGCTCGTGACGCAACCGGAGTTTCGCGACTACAGCCCTTCGTTCGACCCTGACGGACGCTACCTCTACTTTCTTTCTTTGCGTACGTTCGACCCGGTGTACGACAGCGTGCAGTTCGAGTTGAGCTTTCCGCGCGCTGGCAGGCCTTACGTCATCGCGTTGCAGGCGCATGGTGCCGCACCATTTGATCCTACGCCCAAAGGCTTGACCAGGCGGGAGCCGGGCAGCGAATCAACCGAGCCGAATCCGCTCGCGATGTCGAAGCGGGTGGAACGCGAAGGCATTGCGTCGCGCATCGCTGCATTCCCGGTGCCCGAGAATTTGTTCGGAAAGATCGCCGGTGCAGCCGACAACAAGGTTGTTTGGAGCGTCTTGCCGATAGCCGGCGCGCACGGAAGGGGTGGCCACAAAGACGCGAAGGGTAGGCTCGAAGTCTTCGATCTCGACACGCTGCGCACCGAGCCTCTGGCGGACGAGGCCGACTCTTTCGAGTTGGCAAACGATCGGACGACCCTCGTGTACCGCGCCGGGAATCGGCTGCGCGCCGTTGCGGCAAGTGCTAAGCCGGCACGCGAAAAGGACAGAGCAGGAACGAGCGCCGTCGAGAGACCGTCGCGCGAAACGGGTTGGATCGACTTGACTCGCATCCGCCTGTCCATCGACCCGCGCCTCGAATGGCGCCAGATGTTACGGGAAGTGTGGCGCCTGCAGCGCGATCATTTTTGGGTTTCCGACATGTCGGGCACGGACTGGAGCTCGGTGTACGCGCAGTACGAGCCGCTATTGGAACGCGTTGCCACACGCGGTGAGCTCTCGGACCTCGTCTGGGAGATGCAAGGCGAGCTCGGGACATCGCACGCCTACGAAATGGGAGGCGACCATCGGCGCCCGCCGTCGGTTGCTCTCGGATACTTGGGTGCCGGGTTTCGCTTCGTGCCGGAAGACGAAACGTATGAAATCATGTCCATCGTGCAGGGCGACGCCTGGGATGCCGGTGCCGATTCGCCGTTGAACGCCGTCGGTGTCGAGGCGAAGGTCGGGGACCGACTCGTTGCCGTCAATGGCCAGCGCGTCTCACGCGAGCGCCCGCCGCAGGCGCTCCTCGTGCATCAAGCGGCAACCAAGGTGGAGCTGACGCTCAAAGCCGGTGCGAGCCAAACGGCGACATCGCGGGCCGTCCTGGTTACGACCCTGAATGACGAAGTGCCGGCACGGTATCGCGAATGGGTCGAGCGCAACCGCGCATTCGTGCACGAGCGCTCCAGCGGTCGTGTCGGCTACTTCCACCTTCCCGACATGATGGCCGCCGGCTTTGCGGAGTTCCACCGGTATTTCGGCGCCGAATGCGAGCGCGACGGCCTGATCGTTGATGTCCGTTACAACCGCGGCGGCCACGTCTCTCAACTATTGCTGGAAAAGGTCGCTCGACGGCGGATCGGTTACGCGATGGCGCGTTGGAGTCAACCCACCTCCTATCCGAATGAGGCGGTTGCTGGGCCGGTGGTCGCGCTCACCAATGAGCATTCGGGGTCGGATGGCGATATTTTTTCGCATGGGTTCAAGTTGATGAAGATCGGCCCGCTGGTGGGTACGCGCACTTGGGGTGGCGTCATCGGCATCCACCCGCGTCACGCGCTCGTGGACGGCACGCAAACGACGCAGCCCGAATTTTCGTTTTGGTTCAAGGACGTCGGTTGGGGTATCGAAAACTACGGAACGGATCCAGACATCGAGGTCGACAACGCACCGCAAGATGCGGGCGATGAGAAGGATCGGCAGCTTGAACGTGCGGTCGAGACGGCTCTGGAACTGGTAGCGCGCGATGGTACGAGTAAGCCTCTTTTCGGCGTTCGCCCCAAGCTTGCTCGCCCGGTGTTTCCCGGGCGACGTGACGGGAAAAAGAACTAACGCGCTATCGAGCCAGCAGCGGTCGAGGAGTGGGCAATGAGCGGAAGATCGACGTTAGGTAGAAAATACAGAGCGCCGCTTGGGCTCGTAATGACCCTCTTTGCTGCCATGGTCTTTGCCGCCGCCGATCTAGAGTTCGCAACCCAGCGCCAGGGAATGGTTACCGAGATCGCGGCGATGGCGGTCGCGACGAAACGAGACGTCGGCCGCGAGCGATTCGCCGATTCAGTGATGCAGGCGATGGGCAAGGTCGCACGCCACCGCTTCGTTCCCGAAGGAGTCGCGCACAGCGCCTATCGCAATCGACCGTTGCCTATCGGCCAGGGTCAGACGATCTCGCAACCCTATATCGTCGCGCTCTCGACCGACCTCATCGATCCGAAGCCTCATCATGTCGTGCTGGAAATCGGGACTGGCTCGGGGTATCAGGCCGCGGTGCTTGCCGAGCTGGTCAAGCAAGTCTATTCAATCGAGATCGTCGAGCCGCTGGGTCGCGACGCCGCGGCACGCTTAGCGTCGTTGGATTACCGCAACGTCGATGTGCGCATCGGCGACGGCTATCAAGGGTGGCCCGAACGCGGCCCATTCGACGGCATCGTGGTGACCGCCGCGGCGCCGTTCGTTCCGGCACCGCTGGTCCAGCAATTGAAACCAGGCGGCAAGATGGTCATACCCGTCGGCACACAGACGGGCGACCAGGAGCTCTTGCTCATCGAGAAAATGGCGGACGGGACGACGCGAACGAAAGTTGTGTTGCCCGTTCGCTTCGTCCCGATGACAGGGCTGGGAGTCACGGAGCGGCCAGAGCGGCGGTGATCGGCTGCGATCGCGCCCACCAGCGGACCCCGACCTGAACGCCGAGAACCGCTATAGTCGCG
>Ga0136617_10000871_pt1 | contig 26274 bp, 25 predicted proteins | sample AntDrymUQ3222106_2_FD_129672 | JGI IMG/M metagenome (GOLD analysis project Ga0136617, IMG submission 129672) | Polar desert sand microbial communities from Dry Valleys, Antarctica - metaG UQ322 (21.06) | ecosystem: Environmental > Terrestrial > Soil > Desert | place: Antarctica: Dry Valley...
AGGAGAACTGCAGTACTAAGCACAACTGTGAGAGCCATAAGTCTTAACATTTAGTTGCTCCACACCCGCGAGGGCGATACCGAAGGTGGAGGGGAAGATGTCAGGTACAACATGTATGCGTTGGGTCACGCCGTTGATGCATGACATCGGTACTCCCCCTTGAAAGATGTATGCACAAGCAAAATAGCGGGACATCATTAGACTAGATCAACTGAGCGCTGCCTACAGCTTTTAAGAAAAATGTTACTGGCTGAGGAGTATAACAACTCTAGCGCCAAGGTCTGTACGCTGCCGAACAATCGGCTCCTTTTGAAGCGATAAACGTATTTGTGGGTGGGGAGCGTTTCAACAGGATAGAGTGGATCGTTTTGCCAGCGTCCGCAATGCGGAACATTAGGGCCCGGGCGATCAGCACCAGACCCTGCCATCGCACTTCGTGCAAACCTCCCCGCCTGAACGAGGGTTGCTTTTTAGATTAAGCCGTTCCTTCGCCTTTATCGACGACGGCCTTGAGCGCCTGAAATGTGGGTGGCCAGAGGCCGATTTAAATTCCCGCCTTTTGCTTGCCACTCAAGTACAGCGTCTCGTCACTATCGCAGGAATCTTCCATCGCGACGGGTGGATCCCCGGAGCAATCGACTCGAACAACACCCCACCCGAGTTGGTGGCAAAGAGCACGGCGAAGTCTCTCCCGATGGTGAACAGCACTTTTCCGTTGTGGTTGCCAAGTTGGCCCGGATGCACGCAGAGGAACTCACGCTGACACCAGCCAACTTGAAGAACATCAATTGTCGGACCCTCGTCATGGTCGGTGACGACGCCGAGGTCCACCCTCGAGCACCACGCCTGTCAACCCGGTAAGACTTTTCGGGAAAAACATTTCACCGGGTCGGGCTCGATTTTTAGTAGGCGCCTGCCATGCGCTACGACACGCCCACAAGGTGGGCTGGACAGACCCAGAACAGACCACAGTGGCCTTTAGAGCGCGCTCAAGAAGGCCACCAGGTCGGCTCGTTCCTCGTCCGTGAAAACGAAACCAAAGTGAATCTCGTAGTGGCGCACCACGCTCTCGATGGTCGGGGCAATCCCCTTGTGGAAGTACGGCGCGCGCGCAGCGAGGGCCCGGATCGTCGGCGTCTTGAAGCGACCGAGGTCACCCCAGGCCCCGGTGATGTTGCCCCTGCCCGCATCGGTCAACTTGCGGATCACCTCCGGGTTCGCTCGGTTGCGGAAGGTGTAGAGCGGCAGGTCCGGGGTGCGTGCCTCTTCCTAAGCGGTGCGTACGTCAAACAGCAGGTTGTCGAAGTTGGTGCCGTTGTTTGCCGAGTTGTGGCAGCCGCTGCAACTGCGTCCGCCGGCGTTAGTGCTGTTGAATAGCTCCTGGCCTCGCGCGATCTGCGCGCGCCGTGGGTTCCCGTGACCGGCCCAGGCGTCGAAGAGATCGAACCGGCCTTTAACCTTCGACATGGCCGACAGCGCCTCAGGACCACCGCGCGCACCATCAGAGTCGAGTCTCCCCACGCGCGGCACAATCAGCTGCGCGGTCGACAGCGAGCTTTCGAAATCAACGATGTTGGCGATAACCTCGGGCGGAGCTGGTGGGCCTTGCTGACCGCCCGTCACATTGCGCGTAGCCTGGTTAACGAGTCCTGCGTGCTGGTCGCTGCCCACGCTGTTGCCCCCGTCCCAGTTGACCGTGGCGCTCCCGACGGCGAAGTTGATCGTCGGCATCACGCGACGCCAGTGCACCAGACGGCTGGTATTCGCGAAACCGTGCGGATCTTCGGTGGCAATCAGCTCCCACTCCGAATTGGGCCGGGGAGCGCCGCCCCTGCGAAACACGCCGCGGCTCAAGAGCATGCTGTAGGCAATCTGGCGCGCCTCGGGTGTTGAAACGTCCATGTTCGGGTTGTTAGCATCGAGCAGATTGAAGACGGGGTGCGTGCCATCCGTTTCGTCGAACAGGTGTTGCAGCGTGCCGGGGTTGATGCTCCAGGCCTCCTCCGCAATATGGCATGACACGCAGCTCCGGCCGTTCGCGCCCTGAGCCTGGAAGTACTCGCCGGTGAGATCGACGGAGCCCTGAGTGCTGACCGTCGCCGCCTTGCCGCCCGGGTTCCGAAACAGGAAGTTATTGGAAATGCTGCTCTGAACATCGGGACTGATCGCGCCGACTGGCTCGGCGTCCTGATGGTATCCGAGCAACCACACTGAACCGACTAGTGCAACTACGGCGACCGTCGCTCGTGTCCACTGGCCGAGACTGCGCAAACAACGTCTCTTCAACGCAATGTCCTCCTTTTCTCTTGGGATTTCGGAGTCGGGTGAACGGCCGTGGTCGCGAAGCCGCCGGCGCTGCTCCCCCGGTGAAAGCTTGGCCCGCCTGCGCAGGCCGCGCTTCCACGTGATTTCGAACGTGTCCGAGCCCGTCCGTCGGGACTAGAATACACAGACCCCCGGGTCGAGGGCGTCGATCCGGAACGCCCCGGACCCGGGAACGCCGGGGACGATGGGCGGGACGTCGAAATAGGTGGCCCACAGCTCGAGGTTCTCGCTGCCCTCGTTGCGGGCAATGTGGACATGACCCTGCCCGCTGTCGATGAACGCCTGCCCGGCGGAATAGGTGCGGCTCGTGCATGTTCCATCTTCTCCCGAATAGAAGGTCAGTGCACCGGACTTAACCAGAACGACCACCGGGCCCGGGTGGCTGTGCCAGCCGGTGTGACCGCCTGGAGCGATCACGATTTCCTGCACGACTGTCTGCTGCGCGTCACGTACGTGGATGACCTCCTGACCATGTCCTTTGATCTTAAACTTGATGTTCACCGGGTCCACGAAGCTCGCCCTCGCCCAGACGGGCGCGGTCACGATCCCGGAGGACGGAGTCGCCAAAGCCACTCCAACCAGCCCCGTGGAGACCGAAGCCACTATCACCAGGAACGCCAATCGCTTCTTAGTCATTTTTGCCTTCATCACTCCTCCTATGCCGCCCCAATAGCCATTTTTAAAGGTCCCGGGCGCTCCGGGGGCTTGTTCAAGAGCGCGCCGGTTCGACCACACGTGCGGGAGAGAGATTCTCCCTAGTTGCTTGTTATGCAGACTCATTTAAGGTGTCCGTCTGCAAATGCGAGAATTGAGTCAAAAACCTCTAAGCCGATTGAGCATTTCTTTTCGCCGGTGCCAAACTAGTGAGGGGGGACTCCACCACGGGTGTATAATCTGCACCACTTGCGGTTAGTTTCAGGTATAGGGGTGACGTGGATGACACCCGCGCCACAACAAGTGACCGAACTGCTCGTGGCCTGGGGCGGCGGCGATCAGACCGCACTTGATGAGCTAATGCCGTTGGTCTATGAGGAGCTGCGCCGCCTTGCCCACCAGTGCATGCGCCGGGAGCGTCCGGACCACACAATGCAAACCTCGGGGCTAGTCAACGAAGCCTACCTCCGGCTCGTGGATCAGAAGAACATTCGCTGGCAGGACCGCGCGCACTTCTTCGGCATCGCCGCGCGATTAATGAGGCAAGTCTTGGTTGACTACGCCCGCAAGCGACGCTACGCCAAACGCGGAGCCGACGCGCGCCGAGTGTCTCTGGATGAGGCGATGATCGTCTCTGAGGAGCGCGCCGCCGATGTGGTGGCCCTCGACGACGCGCTGAAGAGTCTGGCTGAGATTGATCCTCGCCAGAGCCAAATCGTCGAACTGCGTTTCTTCGGCGGGTTGAGCATTGAGGAGACAGCCGAAGTTCTCGCCGTTTCGCCCGGCACGGTCATGCGCGACTGGACCCTGGCCAAAGCCTGGCTCCAAAGGGCCATAACATCCTGATAGCCTTAGAGGTTCTGGAAACATTCGTCGCATTTAGGGTTGAAGGCTCACTGCATGAGGTTGATGCGGAGCCACTCTCGCTCGTGCGATGTAACTGTTCCGCCCGTGCTCGGAGATCCCGGAAGTGCCCTTCAGGGATAGTGGCGAGCGAGGGGATAAATATTCATGCTCGCTCGCCACTTACAGGCTAGGTTGCTCTTATGACGCCCGAACAGTGGGAACAAATCAAACGGCAGTTTCATGCGGCCCTGGAGCATGAACCCGCAGAGCGCCCCGCCTTCCTTGCCCGAGCGTGCGCCGACGATGGGCCTCTCCTCAATGAGCTTGTGTCGCTGCTTGCGTCGCATGATCAGGCGGCGAATTTCATCGAGACGCCAGCCTCTGACGTGGCGGCGGCTTTGCTCGCTGAGGATCAGGCCGGGCTGGTGGCTGGGCAGACGGTTGGCCCCTACAAGATCGCGGGTGTGCTGGCTACGGGCGGTATGGGAGAAGTATACCTGGCCGACGACGCGAGGCTGGGCCGCAAGATCGCTCTCAAACTGCTACCGCCACAGTTCACTATGAGCGCGGACAGGGTGCGCCGCTTCGAGCAGGAAGCGCGCGCGGCGTGGGCGCTCAACCACCCGAACATCGTCACCATCCACGACATCGGGCAGACGGACTCCTTCCACTTCATCGCCACCGAGTTCATTGATGGCGAGACCCTCAGAGAGCATATGGCGAATGCGCGGATGACGATACGTGAAGTGCTCGACGTTGCTGCCCAAGTCGCCTCCGCGCTCCAGGCGGCGCACGAGGCCGGCGTCGTCCACCGCGATGTCAAGCCGGAGAACATTATGCTGCGACGCGACGGGTTCGTGAAGGTGCTCGACTTCGGACTCGCAAAGCTCGCGCTACACCCGGTGGCGGCCGTCACCACCGAAGCGCCGGCCCAAACAATGGTCAAGACGAACCCGGGCGTGGTCATGGGCACTGTCGGCTACATGTCGCCGGAGCAGGCGCGCGGTCTGGAGGCGGACGCGCGAACAGACATCTGGAGCTTGGGCGTAGTGCTCTATGAGATGGTGACTGCACAGCAGCCGTTTGAGGGAGCGACACCGACGGATGTGATCATCTCAATAGCTGAGCGAGAGGCAGTGCCGCTCGCAACGTATGCGCCAGAAGTACCTATCCAGTTAGAACAGATTGTGAAGAAAGCTTTGGCGAAAGACCGCAATAGGCGGTATCAGACGGCGAAGGATCTGCTAATTGATCTGAAGAGCCTGATGTACGAGTGGGGCGTCGGATCCGAAGTAGAACGCTCCAAACAATCGATACCAGTCAGCGGGCTGGCAGTCACAACGCGCAGCAGTCCGGTGATCACCTCCCGGTTTTTTCCCCTCGGGTTAACGCGAAGCCGCACCATAATCCTAACCGCGTTTGTGGGAATGCTAATAATCGCGGGGTTGGTCTCCTTTCTCTTCCTCCGCCAAAGCTCGACACCGGCACCGCGATCAGAAACTAAGTCGCTTGCTGTGCTGCCGCTCAAATCGCTTAACCGTGGGGCTGGCGACGATTACCTGGGATTAGGAATTGCCGACACGATTATTGCGAAGGTTAGCCAGGTCGGGGAACTGACCGTGCGGCCGACGAGCGCCGTGCGCAAGTATGCTGACCAGGAGATCGATTCGCTGGAGGCGGCCCGGCAGTTACAGGTCGACTCGGTCCTCGACGGCACATTCCTGCACGCGGGGGACCGGCTGCGGGTGAGCGTCAACCTTTTGCGGGTGCGGGACGGCGCATCGCTCTGGGCCGAGACCTTTGACTTGCGCTTCACCGATATCTTCGCGATCCAGGATGAAGTGTCGAAAGAGGTGGCGGCGCGGTTGCGGCTCAAGCTGAACCCCGCGGAACAAGCGCGGCTGGCCAAGAGCTACACGACGAACCCCGAAGCCTACAGTTATTATACCAAGGCCATGTATCACCTCAGCAAACGTGGCTTTACTCCCCAACAAGAAGAAACCGAGATAGCGATCGAACTGTTAAAGAAAGCGATTGAGCTTGACTCGAACTATGCTCTGGCTCGTGCGCAGCTCGGATATGCGTACGCCTGGATAGTAGATACAGACTACAAAGAAGGCGCCCCGGCCCTGATAGCGAGCGCCAAAGAAGAGCTTCGGGTGGCCGAGCGCCTCGATCCACAACTGGCCGAGGTCCATCTCGCGCGTTCCTGGATGGCCTGGAGCCAGTATGGAGATTGGCAGATAGAGGCGGCGATCCGCGAAGCGCGCCTCGCGAAACAACTCAATCCGAACCTGGACGACCATGCCATCCTGGCAGGGCACTATTACCATGCCGGTCTTGAAGAGCAATCGGCCGAAGAGTTTGAGTACGCGCTGAAACGAGATCCCACCAACGATTTCGTCAAACGCAGCTATCTCAACCTGTATTACAGCTTGGCCAGGCCGGATGAGGCGCTGGCATTGAATCAGAGGTTATTAATTCGCGGGCCCGACATTCGCTACTATCTGGAAAAGAGGATGCTGAAGGAGGCCGAGCCGCTAATCGAGCAGGCATATGTCAAGAATCCGGAGGGGACGTGGCCGGAGGGGACGTGGCTGCGCCTTTACAGAGGCTTGTTACTGGCTTTACAGGGTAAGCACATAGAAGCTCAGGCGGAAGTTCCCCGAATCATTGATAAAATTCCCAGAAACAAGTCCTCCCATCACTATACCTATGACCTCGCGCGCATCTACGCGCTGGATGGCAAAAACGAGGAAGCCTTGAAGTGGTTGCGCAAAACCGTTAATGAGGGGTTCCCATGCTATCCGCTCTTTGCGCGTGACTCATTTCTCGATCCGATCAGAAAGGATCCGGCTTTCATTCAATTCATGACCGAGATGAAGACCCGCTGGGAGGGTTACGGCCGCGAATTTGGCTGAGAGGCTGGTGGAGCACAGGAGGGTTGAACTCGTTGGCCTGAGGCATTGCGAATTGACTAGCTGCAAATACGTAAGTGGCCGCTTCGATCGTTGCAGCCACCAACACATTTCAAGGGTTTTTCACGTTCCTATCATTTCAACGCCTGAAGGAATAGCTTCCTTGTATGTCCAGGTATTGGCCACTTGATCTTGACACCACAAAGCTTGTTTTGGTCAGTAGAGGAAACGCTATTTATAACTCTTACACCCACCCGTAAGAGCCATAACCTGATGGAGTGTCAGTGAACGCACTCTTAATCAGCGGGTCGTAGGTTCGAGCCCTCCACGGCTCACATTAGAATTTAATAATACGGGCAGTCCTGGGTGACTGCCTTTTGTTTAGTGTGCGCATAGTGTGCTGAAATCCAAAACGCGGAGTCAAAGTCGTACTACAATCTTCAACGGTCTCTGAAGCGAAGGATTGCGGATCCTTGAAAGAGGTCGAGCCTACCGGCGCGCATCATCGGATATTCTCAGGTTCGGTGGTGACGCTGAGAGACATTATCACCTAGTTACTCCTGCATATCGATCTTGGGATGATAGGAAGTAAGAGGCGCGGAGGAGTGATTTGCTCACTAGAATAATAAGGAAATGAGCGTCACCCTTCAGGGAAAAAGAAAAGCGGCAGAGCCCGAAAGCCAGCCGCCCCGGGTATCAGTCTATTGGAGGACAACTATTGACATTACCTGCTGTTTGGAATAAGAAGCGTCATGTTTTACCTATTCTATCTGTGAGGAGTTCCTTCCATGAAACACATTGGTTTTTTGCTGTGGTTCTTGTGCTTAACTGCTGTCAGTGCCATGGCACAAGACGCGGTCAAAGTAGACCCAAAGCACTATACGGTTGAGTTCGAGAATGACCAAGTGCGGGTACTGCGAATCAAGTACGGTCCGCACGAAAAGTCGGTGATGCACTCGCACTCTGCGGGTGTAGTTATTATGCTGACTGACATGAACACTAGATTTATTCTCGCCGACGGAAAGACGGAGGAGAGACAACAGAAAGCTGGCCAGGTTACCCCTGCTAAAGCGGAGACGCACTTGCCCGAGAACTTAAGCGATCAGCCTTTTGAGGCAGTTTTAGTCGAGTTAAAAGCCAAACCAGCAAAGAGCGGGCAACGCAAAAAGCCGTAAATAGCTAAATCGGTAATTCTCTCGTCGTAGGAAAAACCTTGCAATTCTTGCATCCTAACGCATCCATCCATCAGGCAGCTATACGCCCGTCTGTTGGGTGCTCCATTATCGGGCGGCAATTCGCGGTTTTTGTCTGATCGCCGCCGTAGGCCAGTGAGAGGTGACAATCAGGGCAGGTTAGAACGATCGCAAAACTCAACACCTCGCCTTATAAAGACTCTTGGGCCCATCCAAGTTGCCGCAATCGCTACCACAAGCGACACCACAAAAAGACAACTCTGATGTCATCGTTTGTCAAGGGCGATAAGGCGAGGTGTTGAGACTTGCGAGGTCTACTTCGGGCTATAACTGATATTGCAGGCCGCTTCCAGGCAGCTACGCTCACGGGATCGATTCAGTAATCTCCTCCAATATCTGCCACTCACCTTTCTTATCGGCACCGACCAGCAGGTGGATCGGGCTAGAGTAATTTTTCATCAGCGAATAGCGCGTCGCGCTAATCCTCACGTTACTGCCCTTTAGCGCGTACTTCACGGAAGAGTACCTATTCCTATCCCCTCTCGCTTTGGCCACCGGCATGGTAGATCGGATTAACTCTTTGTACTTAGCCGCGGGTATCTCGATAGTCCTCTTCTGGCCGCCCGGATAACGGCGCGTGTTTTTGATCAGCGCTTCGTCCGAGTAAAGATCGACTAGCGAAGGGTCAAAATTATTGCCCAGGGCAATGTATTTCTGGAAGAGTTGCTTAGCGGGCGCGACGCCGGACTGAGCCCCCGCCACTTGAGCGACACAGGCCAGCGCAATGGTGGCCGCCAGCAGTCGGAATTGTTTCACTTTTCTCCCCATCAAGTTGGAAATGCTCAGTTCCTCCGGCGATGCGTGAAAGACCGTTCACCCTCGACGTAACTGGCGACCGTTTGACCGTCACCAATCAGTTTGTATTTATAGGTAGTCAATCCTTCCAGGCCCACCGGTCCACGGGCATGGAGCTTACTGGTACTTATGCCCAGCTCCGCGCCGAAGCCGTAGCGGAAACCGTCAGCGAAGCGCGTTGAGACATTCAAGTAAACCCCGGCCGCATCAACTCGCTGCAGGAAATGCGCCGCTGTGTCCCGGTCCTCGGTGACAATCGCTTCCGTATGTCCGGAACCATAGTGATCGATGTGCGCAATGGCTTCGTTGACACTAGCGACGATTCTGATCGAGATAATCAGATCGGAATACTCGGTTGCCCAGTCCTCCTCGCTGGCTGCTATCAGGACCTGCGCCTCTGCCAGCTCCAGAGTGCGCGGACAGCCCCGGACCTCCACACCGGCTGCCCGGAACCGCGCGATCAAATCAGGGAGAAGACGAGCCGCTACCTCCTCATGAACCAGCAGCGTCTCCATCGCATTGCATGCCGCGGGATACTGCACCTTGGAGTCGAAGGCGATACTCAATGCTTTGGGTATATCCGCAGCACGATCGACGTATACGTGGCAGATACCTTCACCGTGACCCAACACCGGGATGCTGCTGTGTTCGGCCACGTGACTCACAAACTCACGCGAGCCCCGCGGAATGATCAAGTCGATATCGTCGGCAAGCGAGAGCATTTCGCTAACATCGTCGCGCGTATATAGCAGGTTGATCACTTCCGCTGGGATTTCCGGGAATTGCTGGAGTGCCTGCCTCCAGATCGAAAAGAGCGCCTGATTACTTTGCACTGCTTCCGTACCGCCCTTCAGGATTACTGAATTGCCAGACTTCAGCGCGAGCGCGGCGATCTGCGGAACGATCTCGGGCCGAGCTTCAAAAATAATGCCGACCACACCTATTGGGCATGACTCCTTGTGGAGCGTCAGTCCCTCATCCAACTCGGTCACGGCCAGACTGCGGCCCAAAGGGTCAGGCAGCGCGGCCACTTGGCGAACTCCAGCCGCCATCTGCTTGATGCTCTGTTCAGTTATCCGCAGACGCTCGAACAGAGCGCGCGTCATCTGTCCGGTTGCCACCCCTCGCAGGGCTTGCTCACAATCGCGCTGGTTCGCCTTGAGAATCTCTGTCTGGCGGGCTGCAATCGCATCGGCTGCTGCTTTCAGCGCCGCGTCACGACGCTCGCTGGGAACAATTGCCAGCAGGCGGGATGCAGCCCTGGCGCGACTTGCCACCTCTGCGACGTTTAACTGCGCTACTGCTTCCGACATGTGATTCATCTTTGCTCCCACAGCACCAGGTTGTCCCGCGTCACCAGCACGCGAGAGCGTTGACCCCCGCCCGGCGCGGGTGAGACTCCTTCGACCAATGCCGTTGCTTCTGTGCTCGCACAATTAATGATGCCACGCGCAAACTCGCGCCCTTCACAATCGGCAATGCTCACGACGTCCTGCGATTCAAATTGCTGCTCTACGCGCACCACCCCGGAAGAGAGCAGACTTGCTTTGCCGGTGATAATGGCTTCGCGTGCGCCTTCGTTTACAATTACACGCCCGCGCACTCCCGCGGCATAGGTAAGCCAGCGGCGTTTACCCGCCATGCGCGAAGTCGACATGAACGTAGTGCCGATTTGCTTGCCGGTAAAAATGTCATCGAGAACCCCCGGCTGCATCCCGTTTGCAATGACAGCAACTCCACCGGCTTGCATCGCAATTTGCGCCCCTTCCAATTTTGTCAACATGCCGCCACGCCCACCCGCGGACGGTCCGGCTGCCAGCGCCTTCACCTCGTCCGTCAAGTCTACTACTAGTGGGATGAGGGCAGGCTGCGCATCGGAGTTAACTCCACGCACCATTTCCCTGGAATTGTAGCGCAGCAGGCCGTCCACATTGGTCAATAACACCAGTGCGTCCGACTCCAACCTACTCATCACGAGTGCCGCAAGCCGATCGTTGTCCCCGAAGACGCGCTCCTGGCCGGAGGCATATTCGAGTTCCGCAGTTGAGACCGTATCGTTCTCGTTGATTATGGGGAGCACATTCAATTTGAGCAGTTTCTCCATCGTGCAGCGCAGGTTCGTGTAACGCTTCCATTCCATGAAATCGTCTTCGGTTAACAACACCTGCGCGATCTTCACGTCATGCACGCGAAACAACTGCTCGTAAGAGTGCATCAAGAGGCTTTGGCCCACAGCCGCGCAGGCCTGCCGCACCACGACATCATGGAGCCGGGAAGGATGAAGGCCCAAACATCCAGCGCCTAAGCCAACCGCTCCCGAAGACACCAGCACGACCTGACGGCCCGAGCGCTTCAACTCTGCAATCGACCGCACTAGTGGTTCAATACGCTCAGCGCAAACGCCACCTCCCTCGCCGCCGATGATGCTGGTACCTACCTTGATCACCACCCGCTGCGCGGAGCGTAAGCGTCGTTGTCGCTCTCTTTCGGAATCCTCTTCGATCATTTGGTCAAATCCTTCAGCGCCTGGGTAACGCGGCCAGGACCAGACAGAATAACAACCTCGGCGGGGTTGTTGCCGGGTGCACGCGCAGGCTGCCGCTTCCAAGGTAACAGATGGGCCGCACTTAGCAACTGCCAGGGACGTTGCGTGCGACAATCTGAAATCGCAAGACCCGGTCGCTGCTCGGTTCTGTCGCTGAGTCGTCCTATTATGGGCTAGCGTCTCAAGTTGAAACTAAGAAACTACCGGAATGTTAACGGCGGAGGAAGTTTGAGTTTCAAGGCCAGGGTTAATTAGTGCTGGCTTATAATTACAGGCTCTCGACCCTCGGGAAATATGACACGTGGCTGAAGCAAAACCTTTGTGGGGGGTAGACGACCAGGCGGTTAGGCTCGCAGAGCTAACCAGCGAAGCGCCGGAGGTAAAGGAGGCGCCGCTGCGCCGTGACGTGCGCTCGCTCGGTCGTTTACTCGGCGAGACGTTGAAAGAGCAAGCTGGCGAAGCACTGTTTGCAGCGGTAGAGGAGATTCGACAATTAGCGATTGAATACCGTGAACCTTCCGATCACGCTTCGCCAAACCAGCTCCCCCATCGCCAGTACCCCTTGATGGAACGGGTCGCGCTGATCGTCGCCGACATGGACCTGAGGGAGGCCTATCGGATGACGAAGGCTTTTGCCATCTATTTCGAGCTGATAAATCTCGCCGAGACCAACCATCGCAAGCGCCGTCGTCGTACCGCGCAACTCTTCCCGGACCTGGCTCCCCAGCCCGGAACGATCCGGGGCACACTAAGCCGAATGCGCGATTCGGGACTAGATAAAGAGGCCGCCCTTGAATGGTTGCGCCAAATCGAAGTGATCCCCGTCTTCACCGCGCACCCAACCGAGGTCGCGCGTCGCACAGTCCTCTTTAAGCGCCGACGTATTGCCGCAAACCTGGAGTCGCTTGATCGTTTGCCGCTGACGGACGCCGCAGCTTGCGAACTTGAATCAACTATTGCCGCCGAGATTACGGCCTTGTGGCAGACAGACGAAGTGCGCCGACGGCCACCGACCGTGCGCGATGAGATTAAGATGGGACTCGACTACTACTCAGGCTGCTTGATCTCCGTGCTGCCGCAACTCTATGAGGAATTTGCTGTCGCCTTCAGCCAGATTTACGAATGCGAGTTCAGCGCTAATGAGTTGCCGACCTTCCTCCACTTCGGTTCGTGGATCGGTGGTGACCGCGACGGCAACCCTTTCGTTACGGCGGACTCCACGCGTGACGCGCTTCACCTCGCCCGCCAGGTGATACTCGATCACTACCTGGCTGTCGCTGTCGATCTAATGGATCGGATCAGTCCCTCGGCGCGACAGGTACCCGCAACGCCCGCACTGCTTGAGGAAATGGAACGATACGCACAACGAATCCCTCACGTGGCACCGGCGAATGAGACGCGAGGAGCAGAAGAGATCTACCGCCGCCTTCTCGACTACGTTATTGAGCGACTGCGCTGGACACGTCACCAGGCTTCCCATGAAGTGGCTTACACAGATCCGTCGGAGTTCGCCGCTGACCTGAAAATACTGCGTGATAGCCTGGCGGCAAATGGAGCGGAACGCCTCGCGAGTCTGTTGGTCGATCCCCTGCTGCGACAGATCAGTACTTTTGGATTTCATCTGCACTCCCTCGACATCCGGCAGCACGCGAGCGTGCATGCGCGCGCCGTGGCCGAGTTGTCCAGCGGTAACAAAAGGTCAGACGGCGATGTGATTGCTTTACCCGCCTCGCCTTCCGTAGAGACACGCGGCCTGCTCGAAATGTTGCGCACGATAGCCAAGCTGAAGCGCGACTTTCCCGCGTCTGCGATTCGCAGCTATGTGATCAGTGGAGCCAGCAAGGTGGAAGACGTTCTCTCTTTTATCTGGTTGGCGCGACTTTGCGGTGTGAGCGTGGAAGCTGCCGCAGCCGGCGGAGATCCAGGGCTAATGCCGGTGCCACTCTTCGAGTCAATCGAGGATCTGCGCAATTGCCCCGAGGTATGTCGCCAACTCTGGACTTCACCGGATTATCTCCCGCTGCTTGATTCGTGGGACCGCTGTCAGGAAGTGATGCTCGGCTACTCGGACTCAAACAAGGATGGCGGCATGCTCACGAGCACCTGGGAGATCTACAAGGCCCACCGCGCGCTGCACGCTGTCGCCGCTGAGTGCGGCGTCAAGTTGCGCCTCTTTCACGGACGCGGCGGCACGGTGGGACGAGGCGGTGGTCCCACGCACCGGGCTATCGTGGCGCAACCTGTCGGATCATTTAGCGGCTCGCTTAAACTCACTGAACAGGGTGAAGTTCTCTATTGGAAGTATTCAGACCCGGTGCTGGCCGAACGCAACCTGGAGTTGATGGTCGCAGCCTCACTCGAGGCATTGGCGCGGCCGGGCGGTCTCCAGTTTAGTGAAACCGAAGCTGACGCTTGGGAAGCGGCCCTGGAGGAGATGTCGCAGAGTGCCTTTGTTTTCTATCGCGAGCGGATCGCGGAAAATTCGGAGGTCGTGACCTACTTTGAGGAAGCCACGCCGGTACATGAATTGGAACACGCTCGCCTCGGCTCTCGTCCTGCGCGACGCAGCGAAGCGATCGGTCTGGGAGACTTGCGCGCTATTCCCTGGGTTTTTGGCTGGATGCAGAGCCGCCACGTGCTGCCCGGATGGTTCGGTGTGGGTCATGCGCTGGAACGATTCGTCGGCACAGACAACGAGAGACTGCGATTGCTGCAAACGATGACCTCGCGGTTCGCATTCTTCTCAGATTTGATCGGGAATGTCGAAATCGGAATGGCCAAAGCCGATTTGACTATCGCGCAACGCTACGCTGCCCTCGTTAGCGATGAAGGTATACGCGAGCGTGTCTTTGGAATGATTGTGGAGGAGTTTGAGCGCACTCGTCGTATGATCCTGAAACTGACGGGACAGCCGGAGTTGCTGAGTGGAAACCCGGTCCTGGCGCGTTCGATTCGCCTCCGTAATCCGTACGTCGATCCGTTGAGTTTGATTCAGTTCGCGTTGTTGCGTCGGAAACGAGAAGGTGAGGAGAGCGAAGATCTAAATTATGCACTCGCAGCAACGATTAACGGGATCGCCGCAGGTTTGCGCAATACTGGTTGAGTGCAAAGAGCGACGCTTGACTATGGAGCAACGCAACAAATGCGAGTCGGTGTGATTCAGCTTAGAGTTTAGTGCGGATCATACAGACTTCACGTTTGAAATGTTGGTAGGGGATCGTGACCGAACGAGAGGTTGCTGCGAAGGACGGGTTGAAGGTTAGAATCTTGAATCTCAAAAACGACTAACATTCCCCGCAACTATATGGAGCGAAGCGACCAGATGTCTTAGGCCGGATCATCGTCAGCTAAAAACAATTGAGTGAAGCTTCGTTAGCATTCAGTTGATAGGGATCCACCTTTACTTCCGTCTGGTGACGGAATTTGCTTTTCCAGGACTGGAACTCAGGTTTTGCTGTAGCACTGCTACTATCTTAAGCACCAGTGCGTTGGGCGTGAAGGGCTTTCCGATGAAGGCGATGTCTCGGTCCAAGATGCCGTGATGCACGATGGCCTGGTCCGTGTAGCCCGACATGTAAAGGACGCGCGTGTCGGGGCGTAACTTGACTACCTGCTCCGCCAACTCCTTGCCGCTCATGCGCGGCATTACCACGTCAGTTAAAAGCAGGTGAATCGGCCCCTGGTGTTGCTGGGCGATCAACAAGGCCTCCCCTCCATCCGCAGCTTCCAGCACTGTGTACCCATTTTTCATGAGACTTTCTCGCGCCAGATGTCGCACCATCTCTTCGTCTTCCGCCACCAGTATCGTTTCAGTCCCCAGGGCGCCTTCCGGGCGCCCCGGCCCCGCCTCAGGACCGGTGACGTGCTCGTCCACGAGAGGAAGGTAAATCTTAAAACTCGTGCCCACCCCGACCTCCGAGTAGACCCAGATGTTGCCGCCTGACTGTTTGACTATTCCATAGACGGTGGAGAGGCCGAGGCCCGTCCCCTTGCCTTGCTCCTTCGTCGTGAAGAACGGTTCGAAGATGTATTTCTGCGTCTTCGCGTCCATGCCGTGCCCGGTGTCGGTAACAGCCAACATCGCGTACCAGCCGGGTTGAACAGCGATATGCCGACGCGCATATGCTTCATCCAGATGGATGTTAGCCGTCTCGAGGGTGATCTTGCCGCCGTTGGGCATGGCGTCTCGGGCATTGACGACTAGATTTAATACGACCTGCTCGATCTGCCCGGGATCGGCTTTGACTTGTCCAAGTCCGACGCCGGGCAAGCTACGTAGTTCCATGTCTTCGCCTACCAACCGGCCGAGCATTTTCTCTATGTTCAAAATGATGGAGTTGAGGTCGAGTACTTTGGGCTGGAGCACTTGCTTGCGGCTGAAAGCGAGTAATTGGCGCGTCAAAGAAGCGGCCCTCTCGGCGGCCGTCTTAATCTCTTCGACATTGTGGACGAGCGGATCGGCCTTATCCAGACCTTTGAGCGTGAGTTCGGAGTACCCGGTGATGACCGTCAAGAGGTTATTAAAATCGTGCGCTATCCCACCGGCCAGCATTCCGACGGATTCGAGCTTCTGCGACTGGCGGAGTTGATCTTCGGTCTCCTGCAGTCTGCGCCGGGAAAGCACTTGCTCGGTGATATCCATGCAGGCGCCGACGGCGCGAACAGGCTTCTGGTGTTCATCATGGAAAACCCGCCAGCGCTCCTCTAGGAACTTGATCCGACCATCCGGCATCAAGACTCGATGCTCTGTCTCGCCCTCGGAGCATCGGCCGAGCGACAGGGCAAACGCCTGATTTACAGCTGCCCGGTCGTCGGGATGTACGAACTGCAAAAATCCTTCATGATCTGGGTTAAACTTTGCCGGATCGGTTTCGAAGATGCGATGAGTCTCGGCCGACCAGATCATTGCCATGGTGGACAAGTCAATGTGCCAACTGCCTAACTTGGCCAGAGTCTGAGCCTCGACCAGCCGCTTCCGTTCGCTCTCTAGTTCCTCAGCCAGTTCCCGCAACAGCCGTTCACTTCTCTCTACTGCCTCCGCTGCCTGTTTGCGCTCGGTGACGTCACGCAGAATTGAGAGGTGGCGACCGGGAAGGAAGTTGGCAGTGGCGGAGAAATCAACCTCCACGAGCTTCCCCGTCCGGTCGCCGCAGGGCGAACACCCCGCACATCGTTCCCTCTTTGAGAAACTGCTCCCAGATGCGCGGAGTCTCCGCCTTGGCATCCTGCTCGGTAAAGTCACTAATCGTCCGGCCAATGACCTCGTCGTACGAGACTCCGAGGAGACTGCATGCGGCAGGGTTGGCGTCCACGTAAGCACCTCCGTCGTCGGCGATCAACACAGCATCAAGCGCATTTTCGAAGAGAGCCCGGAATTGAGATTCGGACTGCCTGAGGGACACCTCGGCCCTCTTACGGTCGATGGCCTCAGCCAGCACGTTGGCGACAGCACGGAGAAAGCTGACATCATCAGTTGCAAATCTCCGCACGGAAGCGCTGTGCGCTCCCAGTACGCCGTAGGGACGTTCCAGTCCGCGGATGGTGACGCTCATCCCACTTACGACTTCATGCTCATGCGGCAGCGTTGGTCCACTAAACCGCGTCTCCGTTCGCATGTCTTCGACGACCACGGGCTCATCCGAAAGCAGGGTAAACCCCGCTTGAGATTCTTTACCGACGCTGAATGCGGCCTGCCCACTGGGGTATTCTTCTTTCCAACCCACTCCCGCCCTCAGTATGAATGCGTCACTTTCCGGAAGCAGCTCTAAAATCTTGCAGTACTCAACTCCGAGCGTCCGCGCCACGAGAGACACGGCCTGGTCAAACAAATCCTCGAGTTCGCCGCCGGTCAATGCCAGGCGCCCTATCTCCGCAACTACGGTTTGCTTTTCAGCGTAGGCCCCGAGTTCCTCTTCCGCACGGCAGCGCTCGATATTGAGTTGCACGGCATATCTGATTGTCCGTTCCAGGCGTGCTGGGGACGTCTCATCTTTGATCAGATAGTCTGTCGCCCCGGCCTCCATCGCCTCCACGTCCAAATCGTGGTCACCTTGCCCGGTGAACAGGATCATCGGCGTGGAGAGCCGAGATTGCCGGGCCTCGCGAATTAGCTCCACGCCGCTGCGTTCACCGAGGCGATAGTCCACCAGACACACGTGATGTTCCCTACGCCCGGCTACCGTCAAGCCTTCTTCGTAGGATGATGCCCACTCAACGGCATACCTGCCAACCTTCACCAAAGAAAACAGCTCGCAGGTCTGGATGTAATCGTCCTCATCCTCGTCGATGAGGAGCACTTTGATTGTTTCGCTATTCACTTCCGCTTGCTCTTCCCGTGGGGGGAAGGTCAACAATACCGAACTTCTACCGCCGCAGCCCTTTCACCAAATCGACCAAGCAATCGAATGTCACGGGCTTGCTGATGAACGAAGTCGTAACTCCGCAAGATGCCCCTCTCGGCCTTCGAGGTAGTCAGCACATGATGGGGATCTTTCGCAAGAACTTATCTTCCGCAAGATTCGCGCCCGTCCTTCTTAGGCATATTCAAGTCGAGCAGGATCAAGCCCGGACGTGGTGCTGCGACGGGCGGTGTGTAAACGCCTCGGCAGTGCAAGTAGTCCATTAAATCCTCGCCGTCCGTGACACAATATAGGTCATTCGACAGGTGGGTTCAGCCAGAGCATTACAAGCCAGTATGCGGGCTTCCTCTTCGTCATCCGCGAGCAGATAACGATCGGTTTTTATCCGTTTCTCATCACACTCCAACTTTCCTACGGTTGTCTGACTGGCAGGGTCCTCTCGAAGGTCGCGCACTACGCGGACCATTCTCAGCACTCCGCTTTGCTCGCCAGCATGCGAAGCATCATCTGCACCTGAGGTGGCGTGAAAGGCTTTGGCAGAAACACGCACGCGCCCGCCGCGACGCATCATCCCAAATTTTTTGGATCTCGCTCAGCGGTCATCATACCCACCGGTATCCGCCGCAATCGTTCATCCGCTTTCATATAGATAATCAAGTCCAGGCCCTGAAGGTGCGGCATCATCATGTCAAAGATCGCGGCGGTGAACATCCCACCCTCCTGCAGGAGTTTCAACGCCTGCCGGCCGTCCTCCACCGTCACCGCTTGATAGCCTTCCGTTTCAACGATGGCGGTCACCATCCGGAGGGTCAGCGCATCGTCGTCAGCAACGAGGACACGGCGCGGTCGCGCCGGAATCTGCGCAGAAGGCTTTACCTCAACCGCCGCGGGCGTAGGTTGCAACACACCAGGATCACCTCCGTACGCGATAACAACTTGCGCCAGCAATCTCTTATCGCCGTCGGTCAGCCCCTTGAAGCGGAGGCCGAAGCCCATAGGGTAATTTTCCTTGACAAGTTCACCCTGCAACGACACCCACGGTCCGCTGGGCAGATGCGCCTTAAATTCAACCAAATCGCCCATCGCCCTTCCCTGTACCCTACTATCAATGAAACAGCCATCCATGCTGATCTCGCTCATGCGGGCATCCTGTTTCCCGACGAACCTTGCCAGACAACTTCAAGCGATACGGTTACGGGATCGTGTTGTACATGTGTATTCAGCACACTATTACTCCCTTAACACGGAGAATCATGAATCCACCCCTGCGAGGGCCCGCTGCCTATTTTCCAGCGGAGAGTGGGGCGATGAGAGTATTAATGTTCCCTCGGTTGCCTGATTGGCCCGGTCACCACAAGGTCGCGCCTGCGCTAGATCTCGACGATGTTGTGGAAGTAATCCAGAGCTCGACTCCCCTCCAATTCCAGATTAGCGCCTGCAACTATCATCCTGGTCCTTTACACCTCCCAGGAGGAAAACGTAGGGGCGCATTCAAGATATATATATATTGGGAGATTTCGCCTCAGGCCTCGGAAGGCTGACGAGTCGTCTCCAAGTACTGATAGCCTCTTCAGCCAAATTCGTCAGTGCGTTAACACACATAGACCAGTCGCATCCTTTAAATGCGGCCTATTCCTTCGAGTATGTCCGCGACTCGGATGAATTGAAGCGATGAAAGAAGCTTGTTCCTGGGCCAGCGAAGCGATTCAGCATAGTGTTACGCTGGTGGGAACTGAAGTCGCAACGTATGCTTGGCCCTGGATGCTTGTCAGTGTTCGCCCTACAACGTCTGACATCATGGCCGCTGACAAGTTCTCGTCCTTCACGGCCCAACTTACAATCAAAAAGTTACGGCGAGTTATTGTGACTCTCTTTTTTGTACGCGGCGTCCAAAAACTCGAAGATGAGTGCTAAGCTACTCTGGAAACACCCCCTCAGAATTCCGAACGTTTCCCTGGCTACCAACAAATTGAACTTTGCCCAAACTGGATCTCCTCTGCGGGCAGTAGGAGCGCAGCTTTATGTTTCAGTCAAAGGGCAATCGCCCGATACTCGAGTTTCGAAACCGCGTGGCAGTTCTAGCGGTATTCCTCGCTACCCTCTGTGCCGTCGCGATTTACTCTCAAAGCGCAATAGCACAAACGGCCTCCGACCTCCATGCGTCGGAGCGCTCCGACAAGGTGACAGGCGGGCGCGTGGAGGGTGCCGAATTCGATGCCCACGAGCCGGACATCAGGATAACTTTGAACGTGCCTTCATTCCGGCTGACGCTATGGCAGAACGGAAAAGAGGTGAAGTCTTACTTTGTCGGTGTGGGACTGAAAGACCATCCAATCTACATCGGCAATCGTGAGGCGACTGAGATCATCTGGAATCCTACGTGGATACCGCCAGCCAGCGAATGGGTGGGCGAAATGAAGGGCGTGCGGCCAGGCGAGGTCATTAAAGCCAGCGATCCGCGCAACCCACTCGGTAAACTGAAAATCCCGTTAGGCGACCGTTATCTGATTCATCAGGCGGCGAAGACAACTGATGTCGGCAACCTCGTCTCCCACGCCTGCGTGCGAATGCTCCGCTCCGACCTCTTCGATCTTGCTGAGAAGATCGTCGCAACGCGAAACCCGGAGGTCCCGGCGAGACGCATCGAGACTGCGAAACGTAGTTTGCGGACGCTCGTCGTTCGACTTGAAGAGCCGGTTCTCGTGGATATCAATTACGACACGTTGGTAGTCGAGGGCGGGGTCCTTCACATTTATCCGGACGTGTATGACCGCCGCATGAACGTACCCGCACGCCTACGCAACGAGCTGGTGTCGTCCGGAGTTGACATATCGAACCTGGACGAAGCGACGATTAAAAAGATGCTGTCGAGAGTGACGCGTAAGACACAGTTCGTGGTCGATAAGACCAGCATTGAGCAGGGACGAGCACTCGAGGACGGGCAGATGCTTCCTCTCATACCGAGAATGAAAGTTAAGAAAGTCAACAAGCGGAAGTAAGTTGGGCACTGGCGGAAGTGCTCTACCCACTCCTCATCCGCCGCCCCTCAAACATTGCGATGACAATACAACCTTAGCAAATTTACAGGTTGGGAAGGTGGGCAAAGCGCAGCGCGCCCCCGCTCCAGCGTAGCGCCATCACCTTGGCTTTCTTCAAGCAGGCCGGCCTGAGTTAGCATGAGGATCGAGTGTTTGTAGCGTAGCGAGTTCCGCTACGCTGGAGCGGGGGCGCGCTGCGCTTTGCCCACCTTCCCAACCGTAAATTTCCAGGCCTTGAATGGTCAGTCTAAGGTTGATCGCTTCAAGGCTCGGTGCGAAGCGAGGGTCTGTCGTCGCGATGCGGACGAGCGCGCTTTATTCAATAACTGAATTGCCGGTTCTTGATCCTTTGTTACTTAACGTATTCCCAGTGCCACGGCTCGTAGTAATAGGGACGAAAGCCAAAGCGATCGGCGTTGCGGACGAGCCACTGGTAGACGCGTGTTTGGACCTGGAGGGCGCGGTTTGAGTCCTTGGTTTCGACCGGCTCACCGCCAACGTAGAGGTCGAGTGCGCGGCCCGTGAAGTGAGGGCTGTTAATGGCGAGGCCGGCGCGGCCAGCGTTCGGCAACTTGCGGCGTAACTTCTCCTGATATTCGCGCGACCGGAACGCGGAAATGATCTTCAAATACTTCTCCGTAGGCGCGAGTTCACCTTTCGCCTTGCGGGCTAGACCGAGCGACCGGTCGGCAACTGCAGTTGCCACCAGAAGCTGGTAAGCGGCGTAGGTCTTACGTTCAACTTGTCTGAGATCACCGGCCCGCGTTGGATCATAGAAGTCGGAGGCGGGCGCGGTGACGAGATCTTCTGGGACTGGGTAGCCCTGTGCCTTGAGCCGTTTCCCTTGCCACTCAGAAACCATCCCGTTCAGTGACTCTTCGTCAAGCACCCCACTCGGCCGCAAACCAGACCGCTTCTGCCAGCTTGTGAGCGCGGCAGCAAAAGCTTCAGAAGCCGCGTCGTGTTCCGTCTGAAGCAGGCGGCTGATCAGCGGCGCGTAGAGATGCCAACCGCGTTGTTGCTTGCCGCCGAATGTCCAGCCAAGTTCACGGCGAAGTGACGCATTGCGAGGTGCGGCCAGTCGTAGATCAGAGGTGAGCGAACTTTCGCGGGAAGCCTCGGCCGGCTTTTCGCGCACTGCGGAGGTTGGCTTTACTCTCGAACCGGCGGTGTCACCGCGAACAGGCTTACTTGCCCGTGACTGGCCATGAGCTGGTCTGGGGTCAAACGAAGCGGCCCCAATGAACGTCACAAGGACCACGAAAAGGAGTATCAGTTGAGTATGAAAATGCCTCAATACTGTAACGAGGAGAATGAAAATTCAGGGGCAAGCGGGAAACCCTACTGGCAGATTATCAGATACCCGAGTGGCGGTCACGCTTTGAGTGCCGCCCGGTGGTGTCCAAATCTCATTTTCTTTCGCCTGCCTGCTCCATGAGGTAGGCACTGAAATCAAAAACGATCCACGAAATACCACGAATGATCACCTAACACATTTTCGTATTCGTTCGTGTGGTTTCGTGGATCGTTTGTTCCGCCAAACCAACTCTCGGATTAAGACACCACCATGCCGGTGTACTTTTTTTTGCCCAGGGGTCTACAGATTCGGCAGCAAGTTCCCCTCCCCCGCATTCGGCACTCTGCTTGCAGCCTCACGACAAAGCGTATCCCAATTCTGTGGATTTTGACCCTGCCGGCGTTGGGAGGGGCGCCGAAAAGAACATAATAGTAAAACGCTTGTATGGGAAGACGACACCCCGAAGAAAATGGCTAAGTTAAGAGTACAGGCTTGGTGGCTCGAACCTGGGACAGAAATTTGCCCCAGCTGCGATCACTTTTATCTTTATGAAACTGAGTACCGTTGCTCAGACTGCGATGGACCCATGTGCTCAGACTGTGTCCCGGAGCGAGATACGCTCACCGTCGTCTGTGGCACTTGCGTAGCATGTGGCGAGCAAGAACTCGAGCCTAAGGAAGTCGAGGTGTCCTGAACTATGGCCGCTCGAGCAATTTGGAAAGGCGAGCTAAAACTCGGCACCGGCAAAATACCGGTGAAACTCTATTCGGCCGTCTCGGACCGTTCGGTCCGCTTTCATATACTCGACGACAAGCACCTCATGAGAGTGAAGCAGCACATGGTCCATCCCGATAATGGCGACGAAGTCAGCAATCAAGAGATTCAAAAAGGCTTCGAAGTCGAACCGGGGAAGTTTGTGATTGTTACTGACGAGGACTTGAAGAGTCTCGAGCCCAAGCCTTCTCGCGAAATCGAGATTTCAGAATTCGTGCCTCCTGAGAAGATCAGCCAGCAGTGGTACGAGAGACCTTACTATCTGGGACCGGACGGCGACGAGAATGCCTATTTTGCGTTAGCAGAGGCATTGGAGAAGCGCAAGCGCGAGGGCATCGCACACTGGGTGATGCGCAACAAGTCCTACGTCGGAGCGTTGCGCGCGCAGGATGGCTATCTGGTTCTGTTAACGCTCAGGAATGCTAACGAGGTGATTTCCGCGGGGGACTTACCCAAGCCAGCCGGTCGTGAGCCCAGCAAGAAGGAAATCGATATGGCGAAGCATCTCGTCAGTCTGCTCGAAGGCGAATTCAACCCGGCGGATTTTAAAGATGAGTATCGAGAGCGCGTAATGGAATTTATTGCGCGCAAGGCTAAGGGTCGAGCACCCAGGTTAACGGCTGTGAAATCGAAACGCAAAACTACTTCCCTCGACAGTGTGCTGACTAAGAGCATTGAAGTATTGAGAAAGAGGAAGCGTGCCGCCTAAAAGAGCAACCAGGAAGAAGGAATCGACCGACGGCGATTCACGAGTACGACCCTTTTGGTCGGGGACTCTGACCTTTGGGCTGGTTAGTGTCCCGGTAAACCTCTTTCCCGCCAACCAGGCCAGCCGCGCCCCTCTGCGTATGCTAAGCCCGGAGGGTGAGCCGTTGGCGCGCAAGTACTACTCCGAGAAAACGGAGCGCGATCTCGAGGCGGACGAGATGGTGCGCGGGTATGAGGTCGATAAGGGAAAATACGTGGTGGTAACGGATGAAGAGCTGGAACGCCTGGCGCCGGAGAAGACACGGGATATCGATCTGACACGCTTCGTTAAGGAAGACTCAATTCCACCACTCTATTTTGAACGCGGTTATTTCCTCACTCCCGCCGCAAATTCAGAAAAGGCATATAAGTTGTTGGTGGAAGCCATGGAAGAGACCGCGCAAGCTGGAATCGCAACCTTCGTGATGCGTGGTAGGGAGAACCTGGTGGCCATCTTTAAGGACCACGGTGTTCTTCGCGCCGAGACAATGCGATTTGCCGATGAAATCCGCTCGCCCGCAGAGGTTGGTCTACCGGAAAAGAAGAAAGTTCCGCCGGCCACGGTGCGCAGGTTTGAGACGTTGATTAGTAAGAAGTCAAAAAGGGATTACTCTCCCGGCAAGCTTAATGATGAACAAGCGGAAGCGCTCCTGAAACTCGTCAAGAAGAAACAAGCTAAACCTAGCAATGTTGTCCGAGTCGAGAGCGAAGAGCGTGATAAAGGGAATGTGATTGACCTGGTCCAAATACTTAAGAGGAGTCTTTCCGGCAAAACGAAATGATATTGCCCATTAGGTATTTTGTGCCGCCGGTATTTACGATCCATCATTCAAGCAAACAGAGCATTCCCACTAATTCAGGTTGTCCACCTGGAGTCCGATGGGATTCGCGCCGGCGCCCTTGAGGCCATCAATCACCTTTGCCACGTCGCCGTAAGGCAGTGAACGCGGAGCCTTGATGAACACCGTCCGTTCGATCCGAGAGGTCTCTGGTAGTTCCGGACGGGTGAGCATTTCGTCTCTGTAGACGTGATTCACTTCCCGTTCATGAAAAAGTTTTACCAGCACGCCGCTCAGCTTCGCCGTGTCATCTATGCTTCCCATGTCAGCGAGTGAGTTAAGTTTCAGACTGCGATCGAGTTCGATAGTAACTACCAGCGTCTTCGGATTTGGTTTCACAATCTGATCGTCGGGCGGAGCGGGTAATTTCGCAGCAAAGCGACTGGGTTCAAAGGCACGGCTACCATGAAGATGATTAATAAGACTAGAAGCACATCGATCAGCGGCGTCACATTTATGAATGGTTTGTTCTCTGTCGTGGTGGTAGTTGCCATACATAATTCCTCGCCGGGAGCGCTGGCATCTCGGCCACATGCGCGCGGTCATTCCTTTGCAAACGGTTAGACACCTCCCGGAGATGAAATGTTCCAGTAGACTACGGACTATGCAATAGCCGTGAGTTCCTCTTCCAATAGAGAGTACTGCGTGAGCGCTACCTCAGGTCTTTCAATCCACTAATCACCACGCGGGCCACGGTAGGAATAATTTCACGCTCATTCGCATGATCCGTGGTGAAGGTAGCCAGCACAAACTTGTTACCGTCCGGCAGCTCAATGTAGGCCACATCGTGACGGGTGGTGCTGGTCCATCCAGCCTTTGACCAGAGCCGAGCGCCCTCACTTCCGGCCAGAGCGATGCCGGTGAAACCGCGCCCCTGATCTTCCGCGTCTTTGCTCTTGTTTGAGTAGTCTCGTTTGAGCAACTCCATCATCTGCGCGCTTCGCTGCGGGGTAACGGACTTCCCGGTTGCAATCTCCATCATCAGGCGCGCTGTGGCATCGGTGGTCAACTTATTCCGATTCTCTCCCTTCGGTCCACGTGAGACACTCTCGCGCCCGTAGGCGTCTTCACAAAAGGTTTTTTGGTTGACGTTGATATTTGTGTAGCCGAGCGAAGTGAAGTATCGATTAACGGCGTTTCGCTGGTGCTGCCATTTTTCCATCTCCTTCGGCAGCAGCTCGTAGCCGCCGGTAGTGTGGGTCACGACATCAAGGATGTACTGGGTCGCCTCATTTGAAGAGTCGACGATCATGTCCTTCAATGACCGGCGCAGCTCGGGGGTGTCGTTAATCTTCTTGTCCTCAAGCCAGCGATGGGCCGCGGCCAGATAGAAAAGTTTAACCACGCTGGCGGGATATATGCGCTCGTTGCCTCGGTAGCTCACGGTTACCGGACGCTGCGGCTCGCGCAAGTCGATGAGCGTAATCGACAGCTGCTTCTGTTTAAGATTTTTGTCGGCGAACTTCTCCAGCGTGGTTCGGGCGGCTTGATCGACGAGAGATTGCAAGGTGCGCTCGGACTCGGTGATGTTCGATGGGGGCTGCGTAGATTCCCCACCGGACGCAGTCAGACAGATCGAAATTGAAAGAAAGCAGGCGATTGCAAGAGTGAAATTGCTTTTTAGTTTCATGGTTATCAGCTGGCTCAAAGTTAGAGAATCTCAGGCAACCGGAAGAGAGGGCGAGGTGTTGCCCCCAAGTGGCGTTGGCTAAGAATCGGTATTAGTGCACCGTGGTTAGGATGCGGTCATAACCTTCAGCCACAGAACCGAGGAGCGGTTCTATGAAAGGGCTGTCAAGGAAAAAGTTTCTCCCAAGCCGCCAAAAGTTCTTGGCAGCTAGCCACTCAACACACCCGAAGCCGTTCAACGCTAATGGCCACGCC
>Ga0136617_10000872_pt1 | contig 26249 bp, 22 predicted proteins | sample AntDrymUQ3222106_2_FD_129672 | JGI IMG/M metagenome (GOLD analysis project Ga0136617, IMG submission 129672) | Polar desert sand microbial communities from Dry Valleys, Antarctica - metaG UQ322 (21.06) | ecosystem: Environmental > Terrestrial > Soil > Desert | place: Antarctica: Dry Valley...
TACCTCACCTTCGCGCTGCCCGGGATCATCGTGATGAACATGCTGTTCGTGACGATGTACGTCGGCATGGGGCTCAACACCGACCTCACCAAGGGCGTGTTCGACCGGCTGCGCTCGCTCCCGTTGGCACGGTGGGCGCCGCTGGCCGGCCGGATCACCGCCGACCTGGTCAAGCAGGCGTGGTCGGTCATGCTGCTGTTGGGCATAGGGGCGCTGCTCGGCTTCCGCATCGGCACCTCCTGGCCGCAGCTGCTGGGCGCTGTGGTGCTGCTCCTGTTGTTCGCGCTGGCCTTCAGCTGGGTGCCGGTGCTGGTGGGGTTGGTCGCCCCGGATCCCGAGCACGTGCAGATCCTGGGCTTCACCGCGCTGTTCCCGCTCACGTTCGTCAGCAACGTCTTCGTGCCGGAAGAGACCATGCCGGGCTGGTTGCAGGCGGTGGTGGAGGTCAACCCGGTGACGATCCTCGCCGACGCCGTTCGCGGCCTCATGGTCGAGGGCCCGGTGGCCGGGCCGGTGCTGTGGTCGCTGCTGTGGGCGGCCGGGCTGATCGTCGTGTTCGCGCCGCTGTCGCTGCTCACGCTGCGCCGCAGGACCTGACTGGGGGGCGACGACACCCACCCCGGAGCACTACCAGCGGACCAGCTTCCAGATCTCCGGCCGCGGCTCCTCCTCGGCGCCGATCTCGGCGAAGATCTCCACCGCCGCCTTGAGGTGAACCATCGCCTCATCGCGCCGCCCAGCCCCGTGCAGCAGGTCGGCCAGGTTGTTGTGCAGGGCCGCCTCGCGATGCCGGTCCCCCAGCGCGGTGCACAGCTCGAGCGCGCCGACGGTGAGCTCGGTGGCGGGACCCAGCTCGCCGCGAGCGCGGTGTGCGAGGGCCAGATTGTTCAGGGCTGCCACGGTTAGGTCCCGGTCACCGACCTGCTCGGCCAGCTCACGGCTCAGCCGCAAATCGTCGAGCGCCTGGTCGGTCGCGCCGTCGGCGGTGGCGAGCATCCCCAGCAGGTTGTACGCCTGGCAGCGGGCGCGAGCGTCACCGGCTTCCTCGGCCAGCGCACGCGCCTCAACGGCCAGGGATCGGGCAAGCGCGGGGTCGCCACCAGAGTGGGCAGCCAGGCTCAGGTCTGCGGTGCGGCTTGCGCGAGCCGGGACGTCGACGCCGGGAGTGGCCGCCAGCGCAGCCTCGAGATGTGCCCTGGCCAGCGCGTACTCCCCGCGGCGGTGCTGCAGCCGGCCGAGGCGGTGCTCCACCGCCGGCAGCTCCGCGGGCGCGCTGGCAGCCGCGGCGGTCTCCAGGCTCACCAGCGCCGCGGCGTAGTCACCTGCGACCGTCTGCTCGTCGCCGATCACCGCATGCAGACCTGCCGGGTCGGGATGCCCGAGCGCCAGGGCCGCCCGGAAGTGACCCAGGGCCTCTGCGTGCGCGAACACATCTCTTGCCTGCTCCCCCGCATGGCGGTACGCCACCGCCGCCACGTCCTCACGCCCGGCGAGCTGCAGGTGGCGGGCCACCACCGCCGCCGGTCTTCCGAGCGCGTCCGCGGCGCGGCCGTGCAGCAGGCGCCGTCGCGCGAGGCTGGTGTCGTCGTAGACCAGCGTGCGCAGCAGCTCATGGTCGAAGTCGTACTCGCTGCTGCCTTCTCGGACCAGACCGCGGCCGACCCCTTCCTCGAGCGCCGCCACCGTCTCCTCGTCCGTACGCCCGCTGACCGCCCGCACGGTGGCCGTGTCGAAGGACCGGCCGAGCACGGCCCCCGCCGCAAGCACCTGGCGAGCGGTCTCGCTGACCGGGTCCAGGCGGGCCCGCAGCAGTTCACGCACACCGATCGGCAACGGCCAGTCAGCGGGACCCGTGACCGTGCGGAGGTACTCCATGAGCAGCAACGGCACACCCTCGGTGGTCTCCCACAGCCGCCGCGACACGGTCGGGTCGCGCTCGTCCGGGTGGGCCGCCCGCACAAGCTCGCCCACGGCGTCCTGGCCGAGCCTCGCCAGGTGCAGTACCCCGCCGGACCCGCTGCCAGCGGCCGCCAGCGCTGCGCGACGAAGTGGGTGGCCGAGCGGTGTGCGCCAGGTGAGCACGACGAGCAGGGGTCGCCCCACCAACCGGCGCAACCCGTACGACAGCAGGCCGCCGGTCGCGTCGTCAGCCCACTGCGCGTCGTCGACGAACAGGACCCCCGGGCGGCTGCCGGCCACGGCTGCAACCAGCGTGTCCCAGACACCCGCCAGGAACCGGGTCTCGGCACCCGGCCCGTCAGCAGGGTCCGTCTCGTCAGTCGGCCGCCGCACGGCCAGCTCCGGAACGAGTCGAGCCGTCTCGGCGACCGCCCGCTCGTCCACGCTCGCCAGCCAGTCGTCACCGTCGCGCCAGCGGGCCCGCACCGCATCGACGATGGGGGCGTAGGCCAACCCGGTCTCGTCCTCGTAAGCCCGCCCGGCCAGCACACGAGCGCCGTCTCGACGCAGCGTCGCGAGGAACTCCTCCACCAGCCGGGTCTTGCCGATGCCCGCCTCCCCCTCGACCAGGACGACTCTGCCGTCGGTGCCGAGGCCGTCGTATTGCGCGCGCAGGGCGCGAAGGGCGTCGCCCCTACCGACGAACGGTGACGACGGGGGTTCCAGTGCCACTGCCGCACTTCTCGGCACTGGTGCCGGCTGCTGGTACGACCCACGGTTGATCGCCTCGTACAGCTGGGTTGTCTCGGTCAGCGGAGGGACGCCGAGCTCGCGGGACAGGGTGCGGACGCACTCGCGGTACTGCACCAGGGCGGCCGCCCGGTCACCGGTCGCGGCGTACAGCCTGATCAGCGCCCGGTGTGCCGGCTCGTGCAGGTCGTCCAGCGACAACCACTGCTGCACCGTGCGCAGCGCGCCGATCTGGTCGCCTGCCGCCTCTTGCGCAGCTGCCAGGTCGGAGAGTGTTGCGGTGAGCTCGCGGCGCAGGCTCTCCGACTCCGCCTCAGCCCATTCCTCGAAGTCGGGAGCGTCCCGGACGGTGAACCCCTCGAGGAAGTCGCCGCGGAACTCCGCCACCGCGCGCTCGAGATGGCCGCCCGTCCGCAGCTCGCGGAACCGGTCGACATCGACGGTGATACCGGGACCGTTGACCAGGCGGACGTGGTCCCGGGTCGCCTCGACCAGCTCGGCACCCACGGCGGCGCGCAGGCTGGACAGGGTGCGGCGCAGCGCCCCCCGGGCGCGCTCGGGGTCAGTGCCAGGCCACAGTAGGTCGGCCAGAGTGTCTCTGGGGCGGGGGCGTTCGGTCACGGCCAGATGGGCCAGCAGCGCCATCGCCTTGCGAGTGTCGAACGCCACCAGGGTCCCGTCGCGTTCGACCCGGGGGGGCCCGAGCAGCCGGACCTCGATCATCCGTGCACGCTCCCGATCGGTACGACGGCACCTCGACGCCTCGGATGGTAACGATCCCACTACGTCGGTGGCGGGGACCTGGTGGCGTCCGGCCGGGCCCTGCCACCTGCTGCGGCAGAACCGCGCAACTGCCGCCAGGAGCGCGTCTGGCATCACCCGGGGTGCGGGCTGCTGCTCGAGGACGGCGACATCGTGGGCCAGAGTGGAACAGCCTCAACTTCACCTACGGCGGCCACCACGGCGGGTGCAGCGCCGGCGACCTGTACGAATCGGCGACCCCGCCCAGTGGCGCTGTCCTTCCCGTAACGATTCCAGTACGGCGCCCGCGCTCCGCGTCGGTCAGCTGGTCCGCCAGCAGCAGGCCGAGGCGGCCACCCGGCAGCGGTTCCAGCAGGAGCTCGAGGTGGCCAAGCTGATCCAGCAGAACTTCCTGCCCAAGCAGCTGCCCGAGCTCGCGGGTTGGCAGCTCGCGGCCTACTACCGCCCGGCCCGCGAGGTCGGCGGCGACTTCTACGACGTCATCCCCCTGTCGGACGGCCGGATCGGGCTCGTGATCGGCGACGTCACCGACAAGGGCGTGCCCGCGGCCCTGGTGATGGCGGCGACGCGCAGCGTGCTGCGCGCGTCTGCTCAGCGGCTGGTCGACCCAGGGGTCGTGCTCGAGCGGGTCAACGAACACCTGTGCCCGGACATGCCGGAGAAGATGTTCGTCACCTGCCTGTACGGCGTGCTTGATCCGGTGAGCGGACGGTTCTGGTTCGCAAACGCCGGCCATGACCTGCCGTACGTCAAGACCGCGGACGGCTCCATCGAACTGCGCGCGCGGGGTATGCCGCTCGGGCTGATGCCGGGAATGTGCTACGAGGAGAAGGAGATGGTCCTCGCGCCGGGCGACTCCTTACTGCTGCACTCCGACGGGGTGGTCGAGGCCCACGACCCCGAGGGCGCAATGTTTGGGTTCCCGCGCCTCAAAGACGCGGTCGCACGCTACCCGGGCGGGGGCGAGCTGATCGATCGCGTGCTCACCGAGCTGCACGAGCACACCGGGCCCGACTCCGAGCAGGAGGACGACATCACGATGGTCACCCTGGCCCGCTCGCCGAGCGCGGCGCACGCGACCAATGGTGTGGCCACGACTCACCAACTGGTGGAGTTCGAGGTGCCGAGCGCCGAGGGCAACGAGCGACTGGCACTGGAGCGGGTGAGCTCGATCGTGACGCCGCTGGGCCTGGACGAGGCACGGCTCAAGCGGCTCGAGACGGCGGTGGGCGAAGCCACGATGAACGCGATGGAGCACGGCAACGGCTATCACGTCGACAAGCCGGTGACCGTACGCGTGCTCACCGAGAGCGACCTGGTCCGCGTACAGATCAGCGACCTCGGTGGTGGCGCCCCGGAGCGGGAAGCCGAGCAGCCCGACATCGAGGCGAAGCTGGCCGGGTTGCAGCGACCCCGGGGCTGGGGCCTGTTCCTCATCAAGAACATGGTCGACGAGGCGAACGAGACCAGCGACGGGGCACTGCACACGCTGGAGCTCGTGATGCACCTGGTGGACCCGGCAGACGACCAATCGGAAGGCGACCATGACCACCAGTGACGTGACCACGGGCGTACGCCGCCGCGACGGTGCGGCGGTCATCGACCTGTTGGGCGACGTGAATGCACGTGCGGAAGGTTCCCTCGACGCTGCCTGGGAGGAAGCGGTGCGAGGTCAGCCGGACGCGGTGGTGCTCAACTTCGAGACCGCCGGTTACATCAACTCCACCGGGATCGCGCTGATCGTCGGGCTGCTCGCCAAGGCCCGCGCCCGTTCCATCCCAATCCGGGCCTACGGGCTCACCCCGCACTACCGCGAGATCTTCGAGATCACCCGCCTGGCCGACTTCCTGGCGATCAATCCCGACGAGGACAGCGCCGTTCGCGGCGCGGAGGAGAACGACTCATGACCGAGGCGACAGCGACCTTTGCGGTACGCCGGCACGGTCCGGCCAGCGTTGTCGAAATCAAGGGAGACGTGACATCGGGCTCAGAGGATGTCCTGATGAGCGCGTACGACGACACCGGCAACGCCAAGGCGATCGTGCTCAACTTCTCCGAGCTGTCGTACATGAACAGTGGCGGCATCGGCCTGCTGGTCACCTTGCTGGTGCGAGCCAACCGGCACTCCCAGCAACTGCTGGCATACGGCTTGTCGGATCACTACCGGCAGATCTTCGAGCTGACCCGGCTGGACGAGGCGGTCGGCATCCACGACACCGAGCAGTCCGCGCTGAGCGCAGCCGGCGCGGGCATGGCCTGAGCGATAGGAGGGCGACACCATGAGCGACCTGAACGAGACGGCCGTCGACCCCACCGAGCAGCGGGCGGCAGCACGGGACGCGACGAACTGGGCCAAGGCGGTGTCGAAGCTGAAGGTCTCCGACGTGCCCGAAGGGGCCATCAACCTCAACGTGACGGGCAAGCGCCTGGCCGGGCCGATCCAGGGATTCGGCAAGATGTGGCAGAAGACCTACCAGGTCCGGCTGCCACGCGACCAGGCGTCGGCGACCGACCTGATCGCGACCTGGAAGCAGCGGTTCCCCGACTTCTGGCCGGAGGGAAACCGGTTCTACGCGCCGCTGACCGACATCGAGCCGGGCGAGGTCGCGCTGCTCAACGTCACCCTGCCGGGCCGGATGAAGCTGTCAACCGGTGTGATGGTGCTCTATGCCGACGAGGAGTCGTTCACGCTGATGACGCCGCAAGGCCACATGTTCGCGGGGTGGATCACGTTCAGTGCCACCGAGCGAGATGGCGAGACAGTGGCGCAGGCGCAGGTCCTGATGCGCGCCTCCGACCCGATTTTCGAGCTTGGCCTCGCCCTGGGTGGGCACAGGCAGGAGGACCGGTTCTGGAACCACACGTTGTCAGCGGTCGCCGCCGCGTTCGGCGCACCCGACGCCCCGGTCGACACCCAGGTCACCTGTGTCGACAAGCGCCGCCAGTGGTCGCGCTGGAGCAACGTCTGGCACTCCTCGGCGATCCGGTCGTCGGTGTACATGCTGGGCGCGCCGGCTCGCGGGGTCCGCGGACTGGCACAGCGTAGGCGGCCGGTTGGCTGACCTCGCCAGGCAGGACGCGGTCGTCGTCGGAGCCGGGCCGAACGGTCTGGCCGCCGCGATCGCACTCGCGCGCGCGGGTCGGTCCGTCACGCTGCTGGAGGCGGCCGACTCGGTGGGGGGCGGGTCGCGCTCGGCCGAGCCGACCCTGCCGGGTTTCGTGCACGACGTCTGCTCGACCGTGCACGCACTCGCGCTCGCCTCACCGTTCCTGCGCGACCTGCCCCTGGCCGAGCACGGGCTCGAGCTCGTACACCCCGACCTGCCGCTCGCCCACCCTCTCGATGACGGCACGGCAGTCCTGCTCGAACGGGAGGTCAGCGCGACGGCTGCGTCGGTCGGTGGCGCGGACGCCCGCTCGTACGAACGGTTGCTGGGTCCACTGGTACGCAACGCCGACGGCCTGATGCACGAGCTGCTCGGCCCACTGCGCCCGCCAAGGCACCCGGTCGCGATGGCGCGCTTCGGCCTGGTCGGCCTGCGGTCGGCGACCGGGCTGGCCAGGTCCCGCTTCGACCAGCCCCGGGGGCAGGCCCTGCTGGGCGGTGTCGCGGCGCATTCGATGCTGCGGCTCGACCAGATCCCCAGCGGCGCGGTGGCCCTGGTCCTGATGCTGGCCGCCCACTCGGTTGGGTGGCCGTTCGCCCGCGGCGGCTCGCAGCAGGTGGTGGAGGCGCTGGCGTCGTACCTGCGCTCGCTCGGAGGCGTCATTGTCACCGGCCATCGGGTCGACACGGTGGACGAGCTCGATGGGGCGGGGGCGGTCGTCCTCGACGTCACCCCCCGCCAGGTCCTGGCCATGGCCGGTCACCGCCTGCCCGCACGCTACTGCCGGGCCATGCGGAGGTACCGGTACGGGCCCGGGATCTTCAAGATCGACTGGGCCCTGGACGGTCCGATCCCGTGGCGCGCCGACGGCGTCGACCGGGCCGGCACGGTGCACCTCGGTGGGTCGCTGGCGGCGGTGGCCGCCTCCGAGGCCCAGGTGAGCAGCGGCCATGCCCCGGAGCGCCCGTACGTGCTGCTGACGCAACCCACCGGGTGTGACCCGACGAGGGCGCCGGCGGGGCAGCACGTGGGGTGGGCCTACTGCCACGTCCCAGCCGGGTACGACGAGGACATGACCGACCGGATCGAGGCCCAGGTCGAGCGGTTCGCACCGGGCTTCCGGGACCGCGTCCTTGGCAGGTACACGATGTCGGCGGCACAGATGGAGGCTTACAACGCCAACTACGTCGGCGGCGACATCAACGGCGGCCTGCAGGACCTCCGCCAGCTGTTCACCCGGCCGGTCGCCCGGCCGATCCCCTACACGACCCCCGACCCGCGGCTGTTCATCTGCTCGTCGTCCACCCCACCCGGCGGCGGCGTGCACGGGATGTCCGGCTGGTTCGCCGCCCAGGCCGTGCTGCGCCGGGGCGGCACGTCATGCCGACGATGAGACTCCGCGGCCCCCGCTGCAGACAAGCCGCAGCGTTGGTCAGTCCAGACGGGTGGGCAGCCCGAACAGCTCGAACAGCCTGGCGTCGAGGAAGCTGGTGATAGCGACGACCCACCCGCCGGACAGCTCGAGCACCTGAAGCGCAAACGGGTCGTGGCCGGTCCCCGACGCTGCCTTGCGGTAATGCGCGAACCCCGGCGACCCGTTCACCGTCACCGGCACCAGCCGTGAGCCGCGACACCCGTGCCCCGGGCCGAGCATCCACGCCACGATGTCGCTGCTGCCCTGCAGCCACATCTCGTACGGCGGCATGTTCTGCGTGGCGTCGTCGTGCAAGAGCCCGACCAGCGAGTCGATGTCGTACCGCTCGAACGCGTCGACGTAGCGGGCGCGCAGGTCGCGGTGCTCGTCGTCCAGCGGGTCGTAGGCCGGGGTGGCCGAGGCCCGGCGGGCCGCCAGCGAGGCCCTCGCGCGCTGCAACGCGCTGTTGACCGACGCGACCGAGGTGTCGAGCAGCTCGGCGACCTCGTCGGCCTTCCACCGCAAGACGTCGCGCAGCAGCAGCACCGCTCGCTGTCGCGGGGGCAGGTACTGCAGGGCGGCCACGAATGCCAACCTGATCGACTCCCGCTCCACGGCCAGCTCGGCCGGGTCGCCATCGCCGGTCAGTACCTGGCGGTCGAGGACCGGCTCGACCCAGGTGACCTCCGGCTGCCGCGCGGCCAGCGACGCCTCCACCGGCGGCGAGGGAGATGCCGACAGGTCCATCGGCAGCGCACGGCGCTGCCGGCCGTTCAGCAGGTCGAGGCACACATTCGTCGCGATGCGGTACAGCCAGGAGCGCAGCGCCGCCCGGCCCTCGAACCGGTCGAGGCCACGCCAGGCCCGCACCATCGTGTCCTGCACCGCGTCGTCGGCGTCGAAGGCCGAGCCCAGCATCCGGTAGCAGTAGCCGTACAGCTCTCCCCGGTGCTCGTCCAGCCGGGCCTCCAGCTCGACCGCCCCTGGCGTGGTCGTGCCGGTTCGCGCTCGATCTGTCGTGACGCCTGTCATCACGCTCACCTCTCTGCGGCCGACCACCACAGTCGGCGCCGACATCCTGACCGTCCGGGCCAGCATAGGAAGGCGGCGGACGGCCCGCAGGTCTCGCCGACCGCCAGCAGGTCCGCGGGGTGCCTCACAATCGAGGGTCAGGTCCGCTGCAGTCTCCCACCGCGGCGAGCGGCACGGCGCTCGCCGCAGCGCCGCGCTCAGCGCGGTGTGCGCTCGCTTGGGGGCCAGTCTCCGGTCGTACACCAGCTCGAGCCAGCGTGGCGCGCCGACGCTCGGCCGGCCGGTTGCCGTACCGGTCGCGGCCGCTGCGCGTGATGGTGCGGTCGTTCACTGACCACGCTCCGCAGTCATCCCTCATTGTCACTCGGGGTCCTCGAACGGGCGCCGCCCCGGACCTACGCCACGTTAGAGTGACGAGTTCGCTCTGGTGGCTGGGCGAGCGGATGCCGGACCTGACGGACGACAACGGTGGTGACGTCGTCGAGTCGCGCAACTGGCGAGCCGGCGACGCGGTAGGCAATGCCGCTGGTCTGCCCAGGTTGTCGACACGGACCTTCAGGGCGGGCGTGATCGGCCTGCTGGCGCTCAACGCCGTCGCAACCGGCGCTCTCTGGTGGGAGCAACGCGCCAGGCACGCCGAGGAGAACGAGGTGCGCTGCGTCGAGGCTGTGCTCACCCCCCAGCGGGAGACCCCGCTGTCGGACAGCCAGCGCACCCTCGCGATGCTGCTCGACTGCGACGTCCCGCCCAGCCTGCTGGAGCGCGATGGTGGCTAGCCCGCGCTCCCGCGGAAGGGGGCGCAGGGCGCGGTCAGGCCGACAAGGCGGCGAGCGCGGCATTGACGATGCTGCCGGGCAGCAGGTCGTGCAGCTCGTACAGGTCGTGCACTGAGCCGGACTGGCCGAACTCGTCCACCCCCAGCGGTACGCCTGGCACACCGAGCGCCGAGCCCAGCCAGGCCATCGTGTGCGAGGACGCGTCGTGCACGGTGACGACGGGTGCTCGGTCCCCGAACGCGGCGTGCAGGACGCCGGGGACGCCAGGATTCGTGGCGGTCCGCACTCCCCGCCGCAAGGTGGCCTGCCAATCGGCGTAGAGCCGGCTCAGGGAGCAGGCGTCGACGACGTGCGCCGCGATGCCCTCGCCAGCCAGCTCGCCCGCCGCGGTCAGCGTCTCCGGGAGCACCGCACCGCAGGCCACCAGGTGCACCACCGGGGCACCCTCCTCGCGCAGCTCGGGGTGGTCGTGGTGGGCGTCGACCAACCGGTACGCGCCGGCAAGCACCTGCCTGCGCAACACCGTGTCACCCAACCGCGCGCGGGCGGCCTCGAACGGCGCCTGGTCGAGCGGCCGGGTGCTCAGCCGGAAGTAGTACGCCCCCTCACTGCTGCCCTCCGCGGCCGCCGCGATACGGCCGAGCGCGTCGCACAGCAGCCAGTCCAGCGCGGTCGCGTACGCCGGCTCGACGAAGGTGACCCCAGGCAGCTCCAGCCCCACCGACGGCGTGATCGTCGACTGATGTGCCCCGCCCTCGGGGGCAAGGCTGACCCCCGACGGCGTCCCGGCGACGACGAACCGTGAGCCGGAGTACGCGCCGTAGACGAATGCGTCCAGCCCGCGCAGCACGAACGGGTCATAGACGGTCCCGACCGGGAGCAGCGGCTGCCCGGACAGGTCCCACGCCAGGCCGAGCTGGCCGAGCAGTAGGAACAGATTCATCTCGGAGATGCCGAGCTCGAGGTGCTGACCCTCCGGGCCCTCCGCCCAGCGCAGGATCTGGTCCTCGTCCCACGAGCGGCGTTGCTCGGGCGCGAACACCCCGAGCTTGTTGATGAACCCGGCCAGGTTGGTCGACGTCGCGACGTCCGGGGCGGTGGTGACCAGGTACGGCGCGACCTGCTCGTTGCGGGCCAGGTCGACCAGCACCCGGCCGAACACCTCCTGCGTGGACAGCGGCTTGCGGGTCCGTTGTGCGGTCGTCTCCGGCACCGTGATCCGCAGCTCCCGCTCCCGCGCCGGGCGGGCCAGCGCGTCCCGGCGGGCCGCGATCAGCCGCCCCGCGTCGGAGTCGGCGGTGAACCGGTCCCACTCGTTGTCCCGGTCGAGCCCGTGCCGGTCCCGCAGCTGGTCGATCTGCTCGCCGCTGAGCAGCAGCGAGTGGTTGCGCGGGTTGCCGGCGATCGGCAACCCCCAGCCTTTGATGGTGTATGCGAAGACCACGCTGGGCCGGTCGCTGACCCTGTCGCACTGCGCGTAGGCGTCGAGCATCGCGCCGAGGTCGTGCCCGCCGAGGTCGGTGACCAGCGGACCCAGCGCGTCGTCGTCGACGTCGGCGACCTGTTCCTTGACCTCGCCGGTCGCGCCGTCGAGGAAACGTTCGCGCAGCGCGCCGTCGGAGAGCCCGAACAGCGACTGGTACTGCTCGTTCGGCATCGCGTCGATCCAGGCCCGCAGGTGCTCACCCCCCGGGCGGGCGTACGCGGCCTGCAGCCGCCGCCCGTACTTGACCTCGACGACATGCCACCCGGCCGCCTCGAACTGCCCGGTCCACTGCGCGATCCGCACTCCGGGGATCACCCGGTCCAGCGACTGCCGGTTGAAGTCGACAAGCCAGCGCACGTTCCCGAGCCCGGCGGTGGCGGGGTCGGCGACCGCCTCCCACACGTTGCCCTCGTCGAGCTCGGCGTCACCGAGGATCGCAACGAACCGCGACCGCGGCCGGGCGCCGAAGTGCGCGTCCACAGACCGCCTGGTCGCGGCCGCAAACAGCGGTGCCGCAACCCCGAGGCCGACCGAGCCGGTGGAGAAATCCACCTCGTCGGGATCCTTGGTCCGCGACGGGTATGACTGCAGGCCGCCGCGGGCGCGCAGCCGGGTGAGGTACGACTGGTCGAGGTTGCCCAGCAGGTACTGGATCGCGTGGAAGACCGGCGACGCGTGCGGCTTGACCGCGACCCGGTCGGCCGAGTTCAGGTGGGCGAACCACAGCGCGGTCATCGCCGTGACCAACGAGGCACTGGAGGCCTGGTGGCCACCGACCTTGACCCCGTCCGCGGTGTCGCGCTCGCGGTTCGCGGCGTCGACGATGCGGGTGGACAGCCACAGCACCCGGCGCTGGATCTGGTCGAGCACGGTCGGGTCGTACGGGCGGTCGGTGGGGTCGTCGCTCACGCCCACATGATCGTCCCTGCCGCGGAATGCGGGAAGGTGGCTGGCTCGGGTCCTCGGCAACCAGCCAGGTTCCCGCAGTTCCGTCACCAGCACAGGGCACTTCGGGCCCCGCCGCGGGAGCTTACGTTCCGCGGTCCGGTCCGGCCCCTGGTGCCAGTCGGGCCGCGGCACTGCAGACCGATCTTCCGACCTGATGGTCGTCCTGGCGACCGAACGGTCGGAACATCCGTGCTGCGGCGCGGCGACGTGGACCGATCTTCCGACCTGATGGTCGTCCTGGCGACCGAACCGTCGGAACATCCGTGCGGCGACGCGGCGACGTGGACCGATCTTCCGACCACCCGGGCCGCCATGGCGACCGAACAGTCGGAACCTCGGGCACGGGCACGGACTCTTCGGGCGGCACGGTAGCCGTGGCGACGCAGGCACGGTGAGGAGATCGGCCCCACGTTCAGCCGCTTCCGGCAGTTCGCGATAGAGGGGCGCCGGGGGCGAGGCCGGCAGTGGCCTCAGTGCTGCGAGCGCCGGTCAACGATCCGCTGCATCTTCCCGGCCGAGCGCTCGACAGCGTCCGGCTCGACCACCTCGACCTCGACACCGACCCCGAGCAACGCTTTGACCTGCCCGGCCAGCTCGACACCTGCCCCGGCTGCAACCTCGGCGTCCGCATCAGCGCGACGTTCCACCCGTACGGTCAGCTGGTCCAGCCGCGCCGGACGAGTGAGCACACACTGGAAGTGCGGCGACAACCCGGGCGTGCGCAAGATCAACTCCTCGACCTGGGTGGGGAACAGGTTCACCCCGCGCAAGATGATCGTGTCGTCGGTGCGGCCGGTCACCTTCTCCATCCGGCGCATGGTGCGGGCCGTGCCGGGAAGCAGCCGGGTGCGGTCGCGGGTGCGGGTGCGCACCACCGGCATCGCCTGTTTCGTCAACGAGGTGAACACCAGCTCGCCGAGCTCGCCGTCGGGCAGCACCGCACCGGTCACCGGGTCGATCACCTCGGGGTAGAAGTGGTCCTCCCAGACATGCAAACCGTCTTTGGTCTCGACGCACTCGTTGGCCACCCCAGGCCCCATCACCTCCGACAGCCCGTAGATGTCGACGGCGTGCATGTCCAGCCGGGCTCCATCTCACGGCGCATCGCGTCGGTCCACGGCTCGGCGCCGAAGATGCCGACCTGCAGCGACGTGGCGGCCGGATCAATGCCCTGACGGTCCATCTCGTCGACGATCGCCAGCATGTACGACGGGGTCACCATGATCACGTCGGGCGCGAGGTCCCGGATCAGCATGACCTGCCGCTCGGTCATCCCACCGGAGACGGGGACCACGGTGCAGCCGAGCGCCTCCGCGCCGTAGTGCGCCCCGAGCCCGCCGGTGAACAGTCCGTACCCGTAGGCCACGTGCACAACGTGTCCAGGTCGGCCCCCAGCGGCGCGGATCGACCGGGCCATCACGTGCGACCAGGTGTGGATGTCGTCCGCGGTGTAGCCGACGACCGTGGGGCGGCCAGTGGTGCCCGACGACGCATGCACCCGCACCACCTGCTCGCGGGGCACCGCGAACATGCCGAACGGATAGTGCCGGCGCAGGTCGTCCTTGCTCGTCAGCGGGAACCGGTCCAGGTCGGCGAGCTCGCGGCAGTCGTCCGGGTTCACTCCGGCGTCGTCGAACGCCTGCCGGTAGTGGGCGACGTTGTCATACGCGTGGCGCAGGCTCCACCGCAGCCGCTCCAGCTGCAGCGCTTCCAGCTCGTCGCGGGACGCGGTCTCGATCGGCTCGAGCGCACCAGGTGCCGGTGTCAGGTCGTGCACCGCGTCATGCCCGCTCGAGCAGCACGGCGACTCCTTGTCCCACCCCCACGCACATGGTCACCAGTGCCCGTCGCGCGTCGCGGTCGGCGAGTTCCAGGGCAGCCGTCAGCATCAGACGCGCGCCGGTCATGCCGAGCGGGTGGCCAAGGGCGATCCCCCCACCGTTGGGGTTGACGTGCTCGGCGTCATCGGGCAGCCGCAGCTCGCGCAGGACCGCCAGCGCCTGGGCAGCGAACGCCTCGTTGAGCTCGACCACGTCCAAGTCGGCAACCGCCCACCCGGCCCGGTCCAGGGCGCGCCGGCTGGCGGGCACCGGTCCGATGCCCATCACCCGCGGTTCCACTCCGGCGGTCGCGGAGCCGACGACACGGGCCAGCGGGGTCAGCCCGTACTGACCCATCGCACGTTCCGAGGCGACGAGCAGCGCCGCCGCGCCGTCATTGACCCCACTGGAGTTGCCGGCGGTGACCGACCCCCCGTCGCGGAAGGCCGGCTGGAGGGCGGCCAACAACTCCGCCGTGGTCGCCCGCGGGTGCTCGTCGGTGTCCACGTCGACGGTGTCGCCCCAGGTGTTCCCGCGACGCTGCGCCACCGGCACCGCGGTGATCTCCCGTGCCAGCCGACCGGCAGCCTGCGCCTTGGCGGCGCGCTCCTGCGAGCGCAGCGCGAACGCGTCCTGATCGACGCGGGTGACGCCGTACTCGTCGGCGACGTTCTCGGCGGTCACCCCCATCCGGTCGGTGCCGTACGCAAGCTCCATGGCCTCGTTGACGAAGCGCCAGCCGAGCGTCGAGTCGAACAGCTGCGGGGTCCGTGAGAACGCCTGTTCCGGCTTGCTCAGCACGTACGGGGATCTGCTCATCGACTCGACCCCGCCGGCCACGACCAGGTCCGCCTCGCCGGCGCGGACGGCCCGGGCGGCGATGGCGACGGCATCAGCGCCGGAGCCGCAGAGCCGGTTCACCGTGGTGCCGGACACCTGCGGCGGCAACCCGGCCAGCAGCAGCGCCATCCGGGCAACGTTGCGGTTGTCCTCCCCGGCCTGGTTGGCGCAGCCCAGGACGACATCGTCCACGCTGCCCCAATCGATGTCGGGCTGTCGCTCGGTGAGCGCCCGGATCGCGTGCGCGGCCAGGTCGTCGGGGCGCACCGACGCCATCGCGCCGGCGTACCGGCCAATGGCTGTGCGAACGCCGTCTACCAGGAACGCTTCAGCCACAAGCCTCAGCCTACGTCCGACCTGTCACCGCCACGCGGGCTATAGCCCCGCCTACGGTGACACGTCGAGCAGGGTGGGGGTGGCGTCTCACCGGCGGTGCAGGAACACCAACGCCCGGTCGTCACCGGACACGTCGAGCCGTTCGAGCAACCGGCGCGCGCCGTCGCCGAAACCCTCACGACCCATCCGCTCGGCCTCGCCGAGCAGCTTGTCGATGCCGAGGGTGTAGTCCCGTTCCGGGGTCTCGACCAGCCCGTCGGTGAACATCATCAGCGCGTCTCCTGCCTGCAGCCTCCCGGTCGATGCCAGGAACTCGGCCTCGGCGAGGAGCCCCAGCGCCGGCCCCGACGACGAGTGCACCTCCCAGCGGCCGGACCCTGCGTGCAGCTGTACGCCCGGCGGGTGTCCGGCCGTACGGAGCTCGAACTCCCCGGTCGACAGCCCCAGCGACAGGTGCGCTGCGGTGGCGAACCCCTCGCTCCAGTCCTGGCGCAGCAGGTAGTCATTGGCTGCCGGCAGGAACTGTTCCGGCGGCAGCGCTCCCAGCAGCCCACCGAAGGCCCCGGACAGCAGCAGCGCCCGGGTGCCCGCCGCCAGGCCCTTGCCGGACACGTCGACGACGACGACCTCGAGCGCATGTCCGCGCTGGGTCTTGGCCGCCACGATGAAGTCGCCCGCGAACTGTGCCCCACCGGCCGAGCGCATCACGGCCTGCGCCGACCAGCCGGGAGGCAGGTCGGGCAGTTCGCTCTGGGAGCGCAGCCGGTCGCGCAGGTCGATGAGCATGGACTCGCCCATCGGTCCCAGCCGGTTGCGATCCATGGCCAGGACCATGATCACTGTCACCAGTCCCAGCACCACCACCAGGGAAACCCGCTGCGCCGTGACTCCGTCCGCCCACAGCACCCCGGCCACACACGCGGCCTGGACGAGGATCAGCAGCAGGAACAACCGCATCGCCAGCACGATCCCGCCGAGCAGCAGCGGAATGGTCAGGGCTGCGATCGGCACCCACTCTTCCTCGGTCACCCCCAAGGCCGCCGCACCGACGCTCAGGCAGAGCAGGCCGACGCAGACGTAGAGCTGGGCATCGCGCGACTGGTTGGCGCGACTGGTCAGCGGCCCCCGCGGCTCGTCCACCGGGGCAGACCGCGAGCGCGCTCCGGGCAGCAGTCCCACCACCCCCCGACTGTAGCCAGTGGGGTGTCGATCACCGCGACTGACACGAGCCGCACCAGTACAGCCGCCGGCCGGCCAGCTCGGCCACCGACACCGGCTCGGCGCACACCAGGCACCGCTCACCGGCCCGGCGGTAGACGTAGTGGCGCGGGCCGGTACGGCGGTTTCGCCCGTGCTCGGGCCGAAGTGTGCGGATTCGTCCGGTGCGTACCCCATCGGCCAGGAGCAGAGACAAATCAGCCCACAGCGCGTCCCAAGTCGTCTTCGTCAGGTCGCCGCCAGGCAGGGCCGGGTCGAGGCCGTGGCGGAACAGCACCTCGGCCCGGAATGCATTACCGACACCCGACACGACTTGCTGGTCCATCAAGAGCGCGGCCACCGGCCGCCTCGACCGGGACAGCCGGACCCAGGCACGATCGGGGTCGGCGTCGCGGCGCAGCGGATCGGGACCGAGGCGAGCAAGCAGTCGAGCTCGCTCGGTTCCCGTGAATACCTCGCACACCGTCGCTCCGCGCAGGTCGAGGTAGGCCGTGTCGGTCTCGATCCGCATCCGGACTGCTCCCACGGGTTGTGGTGCCGGTGTCTCCCCGATCGTCGTACGCCCGAACAGGCCCAGGTGGACGTGCAGGTGCCGGTCCTTGCCCAGGTCGAGCAGCAGGTGCTTGCCGATCGCCTCCGCTCTGCGCAACGTGGCACCGTCGACGAGCTCCGCCCCGGCCGCGAACCGCCCCTGCGGGCTAGTGATCCGCAGCGGTCCACCACGGAACCGGCGCTGCACGGCTCGGGCAAGTCGGTGCAGCGTGTGCCCTTCCGGCATCCAGGACCACCGGGCTCAGGGAGTGGCGGGCACGACGCCGGTGCGCTCGTACTGGGCGAGCATCTCCAGCCGGCGCAGGTGACGTGGCTCGGCGCTGAACGCGGTGCTGAGGAACACCTCGACCAACCGCAGCGCCTCGTCGGTGGTGTGCATGCGCGACCCCACGGAGACCACCCGCGCATTGTTGTGCTCGCGCGCGAGCCGGGCGGTTTGCTCGTTCCACGCCAGGGCGGCGCGCACGCCGGCGACCTTGTTGGCCGCCATCTGCTCACCGTTGCCCGACCCGCCGATGACCACGCCGAGGCTGTCCGGATCGGCCGCAACCGCCTCCCCCGTACGCAGGCAGAACGGCGGGTAGTCGTCGAGCGGGTCGTAGGCCTCGGGACCGTGGTCGACCGGCTCGTGGCCGTGGCTCGACAGCCAGTCGAGCAAGGCGGACTTGAACTCGAAGCCGGCGTGATCGGAGCCGATGTGCACGCGCATGGCAGCAGTCTCCACCAGCGCAGGTCAGGCGAAGATCGGGCCCTGCTCGCGACTGCGCTTCAGCTCGTAGAACCCCGGCGTCGCGGCGACCAGCAGCACGCCGTCCCACAGCCGGCCGGCGTCCTCGCCGGTCGGGGACGGGGTGACGACGGGTCCGAAGAACGCGGTGCCGTTGAACGAGATCGTGGGGGTGCCGACGTCCAGGCCGACCTGATCCATGCCCTCGTGGTGCGACTTGCGTAGCGCGTCGTCGTAGTCGGTCGAGTCCATCGCCTCGGCCAGCTCGACCGGCAGCCTGACCTCGATCAGCGCCGCCTCGACGGTCTCCCGGCTGTGTTCGGCTGCACCGGAATGAAACCGGTTACCGAGTGCGGTGTACAGCCCGGGCAGGACATCATCGCCATGCTGCTGGGCAGCGGCTATGCACACCCGCACCGGCCCCCAGGCGAAGTCCGGCTTGGGTGAGTCGGTGTCCTCGTTGAGGACCGCCAGGCTCATCACGTGGAAGACGGTGGTGACCGGTCGCACCTGCTCCACCTCGAGCATCCAGCGCGAGGCCAGCCAGGCCCACGGGCACAGTGGGTCGAACCAGAAGTCAGCGGTGGAGCGTTCGCGGTTGGAGCCATTTTTGTTCATCTTTCAACCATAGCCGGTTGCGAGCCCTGGCGGCGGGGCGGGGGTTCGGTGCCAGGTCGGGGTGCGTGCAACCATTCTGGATGCCCGGCCAGAACCTGACCCGTGACGAGGCGAGCCAGCGCGCCGCACTGCTGTCGATCGACACCTACCAGGTCGCGCTCGACCTGACCACTTCGGAGACGACCTTCGGCTCCACCACCACGGTCTCGTTCGATTGTGCCGAGCCGGGCGCCGGCACCTTCGCCGATCTGGTCGACGCTGACGTGCACGAGATCGTGCTCAACGGGCGCACCCTCGACCCGGCAGAGGCGTACGTCGACAGCCGGATCGCGCTGAGCGATCTCGCCGCGCACAACGTGCTGACGGTGGTTGCCGACTGCCGGTACTCCCGGGTCGGGGAGGGCCTGCACCGCTTCGTCGATCCCACCGATGGCCGCGTCTACCTCTACAGCCAGTTCGAGGTGCCCGACGCCCGGCAGATGTACACCACCTTCGAGCAACCCGACCTCAAGGCGGTCTTCGCGCTGCAGGTGACCGCGCCCAGCGGCTGGCAGGTGGTGTCCAACGCACCCACCCCCGAGCCCGACCCGGTGGAGGGGCGCGACGGCGTCTCGGTGTGGCGGTTCGCCCCCACCGGCCGGCTGTCCACGTATGTGACCGCGCTTGTCGCCGGCGAGTACCACGTGGTGCGCGACACCTATGTCGGCGAGAAAGGCGACATCCCGCTCGGCGTCTTCTGCCGTCAGTCGCTGGCCGATCACCTCGACGCCGACGACATCCTCGACGTCACCCGGACCGGCTTCGCCTTCTTCGAGGAGCTGTTCGACCTGGGGTACCCGTTCGGCAAGTACGACCAGCTCTTCGTGCCGGAGTACAACATGGGCGCGATGGAGAACGCGGGCTGCGTGACGTTCCGCGACGAGTACCTGTTCCGCAGCCGGCAGACGGTGGCGGCGTACGAGGGCCGGGCCAACACCATCCTGCACGAGATGGCGCACATGTGGTTCGGCGACCTGGTGACGATGCGCTGGTGGGACGACCTCTGGCTCAACGAGTCGTTCGCAGAGTGGGCCGCGCACCACGCCAGCGCCGAGGCGACCCGGTACACCGACGCGTGGACTGGCTTCACAAACGGCCGCAAGAACTGGGCATACAAGCAGGACCAGCAACCATCCACCCACCCGATCGCCGCCGACAACACCGACCTGGAGGCGGTGGAGGTCAACTTCGACGGCATCACGTACGCCAAAGGTGCGTCGGCGCTTCGGCAGCTGGTGGCCTGGGTCGGCGAGGACGAGTTCGTGGCGGGGCTGCGGACCTACTTCCGGCGGCACGCGTGGGGAAACACAGACCTGGTCGACCTGCTGTCCGCCCTGGAGGAAACCTCCGGCCGCGAGCTCGGGTCGTGGGCGAAGGAGTGGCTGCAGACCGCCGGTGTCAACACGATGCGGCCTGTGTTCGACCTCGACGCCGAGGGCCGCTACACCACGTTCGCCATCGAACAGACCGCGGTCGAACCGCACGCGACACTGCGCCGACACCGGCTGGCGGTCGGGCTGTACGACCGCGACGGCGAGCGGTTGGTGCGGCGGCGGCGGGTGGAGCTGGACGTGCAGGGCGACCACACCGACGTCGCGGAGCTGGCCGGCGAGCGGCAACCCGACCTGCTGCTGCTCAACGACGACGACCTGACCTACACCAAGATCCGGCTGGACCCGCGATCCCTGGCCACCACGGTGAACCAGATGGCCGACCTGGCCGAATCGTTGCCGCGGGCGCTGGTGTGGGGCGCGGCGTGGGACATGACCCGCGACGCCGAGATGGCGGCCCGCGACTACGTGACGCTGGTGCTCCGTGGCGTCGGCGCCGAGTCCGACCTGACAGCCGTCAGCGCGCTGTGCCGGCAGGCACAGCTGGCGGTGAGCTCGTACAGCGACCCCGAGTCGCGTCCGGCCCTGACGGCGCGGTGGGAGTCCGGGCTGCGCGAGCTGGTCGAGTCGGCAGAGCCGGGCAGCGACCACCAGCTGGCTTTCGTCCGGGCCTTCGCGGCCGCGGCGACGAGCGACGAGGCGGCGCTGTGGCTGCGCAGGCTGTTGGACGGATCGGCCACGCTCGCCGGCCTCGACGTCGACACCGACCTGCGATGGGTGCTGGTGACGGCACTCGCGCGGTGCGGGGTGTTCGGTGACCGCGAGGTCGACGCCGAACTCGCGCGCGACGACACCATCGCCGGGCAGGAGCACGCCGCCGCTGCCCGGGCGGTTCGCCCCGACGCACCCGCCAAGGAGCGGGCCTGGCAGGACGTCGTCGTGCGCACCGACGTGCCGAACGAGACCCAGCGCTCGATCGCGATGGCCTTCCAGGTGCCGGCGCAGGCCGGGTTGCTGAAGCCGTACGTGGAGCGCTACCTCGAGGTTGCCGGCTCGGTGTGGGAGGCGAAGGGCACCTACCGGGCCACGCTGATCCTGGTGCGAATGTTCCCCTCGTCGGCCGTGAATGCCGCGACCCGCGACCGGGTGCGCAGCTGGCTGGACGAGGCGGCCGTGAACCCCGCCGCCCGGAGGCTGGTCGGCGAGGGGCTGGCCGACCTCGAACGCGCCCTCCGCGCCCAGGCCCGCGACGCCACCTGACCCCTCCCCTCCGCTGAGAGTGACGTTTCTGCTGCGACACGCCGAGGCACAAGAGTGCAAGCGTCACTCTCATCGCCAAGGCGGGTAGCCCCACGTCCGGGCGAGCCGCGATCCGTACCACCAGGCAGGCGGGACCGTGGTCCACCTGTCGTGCCGTCGCTGCCGGGCCAGCCCGCGCCGCCGACCCACCCGGATGCGGCGGTCGAGGGCGACCAGCCGCGTCTGGTCGTAGCTGGTGGCCCGAACCACGGTGAGGTTGAGGTTCTCGAGATCCTCCTCGCGCGCGTTGTCGTCAGAGTGCCTCCTGGGCTGCCGGTGATCGGCGCCGTCGTACTCCAGGACCAGGCCGGCCTGCTCGTCCAGGAGATCGACGATCCCGACCAGCCGCCCCAAGGTGTCGAACACGGGTGCATTGACCAGGAACGGTCCGGCGCCAGCCTCCAGCCCGGTCTGACGCAGCCGCGACTCGCCACGGCTTGCGACCCGCTCGGACCCCAGCTCCACGGCCGCGCGAACCTGAACGATTCCCCGCGTCTTCTTGTGCCGTGCGACCAGGTCTCGCACCGAGTCCCTGCTCGTGCGGGCTCCGCTGGTTACCCGGCTGGTGCCAGCATCGAGCACCGCCAGTGCCTCTCGTACCGAGCCTGCCCGCAGCATCTCGTCGTACAGCGCACGCGCCAATGTGGTGACCCGCAGGCCGTCCAGATCGATCACCTCGTCGGCGCGCAGGCGCATTCGACTCGGCTCCAGGCCGGACCGGGGTCGCAGCTGCGTGTCGGGGGTGAACATCAGCACCGGCTGCTCGGCACCCCGCGAGTCGATGCCATCCAACACGGCGACCCCGGAGACGAACGCGCAAGCCCAGCCGCCGAGCACACCGCGAGGGCCGCCAACCGCGACCGCATCGTGGATGCGTGCCAGCGGTTGGCCAGGGTCGGCGCCGGTCGGGCGGACGAGCCCGTGCAGCGGGTGCGTCCAGGCCCGGTGCCGCAGTTGCCCCGGCGTGGCCACGTCACCGGCGAGGGCTGCTGCCACCCGGTGGGTCAGACCCCGGGGCAGTCCGTCGAAGGCGTCCATGCTGCATTGATGGCCGTCGACGACTCGGCTGGCGGGGAGCGTCCACAGCGGTCAGAACCAGCCTGAGAGTGACGGTTGCGCGATTGTGCACCGGCGTGTCGGAGCAGAAACGTCACCCTCAGCGGAGCAGGGGCGCGGAAGGGCGGGTCAGGGGTTGGGGGTGTGCAGGCTCTCCGGGTGGGCGGCATGCTCGCCGAGCTGGTAGAGCCCGTGCACCAGCCCGCCGGCCAGGTCGCCGGCCGCGAACGCCGTCTGCATCGACAGCACCACCAGCGCGCAGGCCGAGTCGTCGAGCCAGCGGCGCGCTTCGGCGCCGGTGACGATCTCCACGGCCCGGCCGGGGGGGTCCACCAGCACCAGCACGGCCGAGGCGTGCTGGGGCAGCGACTCGTGCAGCCGGTACGCCGTCAGTCGCGGGTCGTCGCCGGCCACCCCCATGTACACGTGCACGGCCAGGCCGGACGTGCGCTCGGCGTCCGCGCGAGCACGCTCGATCGAGCGCCGCTGGTCGAATGTGAACGCCTCACCAGCGGGCACCTGCGCCACCTCCGCTCGGCTCAGGGGTCCGGCCGGCCGGCTCCTCGAGCTCGCGGAGGCCGGCTGATGCGTCCGCGTCGAGGGCGCCGGTGGGCCCGTTGAACCACAGCGGCTCGGCCCACGGGTCGGAGTTCGAACGTCGCCCATGTCCGCGGGCCAACGACGGGGCCATGACGAGCAGCACGATCAGGGTGACCACTGCGAGCGTGCCGCCGCCGAAGACGAGCAACGCCTCCAGGGCCGTCATGGGGTCCGGGTCCTCCCAGGTGACCGGCGCCGACAGGTCGGACCAGGTACGCATGCGGCCACGGTATCGGTCCCGACCAACGCGGCGGATCGAGGCCGCACCCACAATGGCCGCCATGACCGAGCTGCACGAGCTGACCGCCCTCGAGCTGGCCGCCGCCTACCGAGCCGCGGACACCACGCCCACCGAGGCCGTCGACCACCTGCTGGAGCGGGTCGCGGCCCACTCGGATGCCGTGGGCGCCTTCGTCACCGTGACCGCCGACTCCGCCCGCCGCTCCGCCGCCGCCGCGGACCGCCTGCTGCGGGCGGACCCCGAGGGCACCGCACCACTGCTCGGAGTCCCCACCGGGATCAAGGACCTCAACGCGACCGCCGGGGTCCGTACCACCTTCGGCTCCACGGTCACCGCCGACACCGTTCCCCTGGTCTCGGACGAGCTGGTGCTGCGACTCGAGCGCGCCGGGCTGATCAGCCTCGGCAAGACCAACACGCCGGAGTTCGGCTCACCGTGTTACACCGAGCCGGACGTCGCCCCACCAGCCCGCACCCCGTACGACCTGGGCCGCAGCGCCGGGGGGTCGTCGGGCGGGGCCGCCGCGGCGGTGGCGGCCGGGCTGCTGCCGGTGGCGCAGGGATCCGACGGGGGCGGCTCGATCCGGATCCCAGCCAGCGTATGCGGCCTGGTGGGCCTCAAGCCGAGCCGTGGCCGGGTCAGCGCCGCTCCGCTGTACGGCGACGTGAGCGGCCTGTCGGCCGCCGGGCCGCTGGCGACCACTGTGCGCGACGCCGCCGCGCTGCTGGACGCGCTGGCCGGTCCCGCAGTCGGCGACCCAAGCTGGGCCGCGCCGCTACCCGCTGGCGAGACGTTCCTCGCGCACTGCGACCACTCCCCCGCTCGGCTGCGGATCGCCCGGTTCGCCACCCCACCGATCGCGGCCGGGCCCGTCCACCCGGAGGCGTTGGCGGCGTACGAGAGCACTGCCGATTTGCTCGAGCGCCTCGGTCACCTGGTCGAGGAGATCGACCTGGCCGTACCCGACCCCACCGTCGCGCTGTTCGAGACGGTGTGGGCGGTCGGCGCCGCCTCGTGGCCGGTGGCGGCAGACCGCGAGGCCGAGCTGCGGCCGCTGAGCCGCTGGCTACGCGCCCGCGGGCGGACGGTGTCGGGCCCGGAGTTCGCCCAGGCACTGGTCGGGATGCGCCAGGCCGCGGCCGCAGTGCTCCTGTCGCTGGCCGGTTACGACGCGGTGCTCACCCCGACCCTTGCCCAGCCACCGGCGCCGATCGGCGGCCTGCGCAACGACGACGACCCGGCGGGCGACTTCGAGGCCCAGAAGCGCTTCACCCCCTTCACCGCCCTGTGGAACGTGACCGGGATGCCGGCAGTGTCCCTCCCGGTCCACTGGACGACGGACCAGCTGCCGGTCGGCGTGATGCTGGCTGGCCGGCCGGGAGCCGACGCCACTCTGCTGCGGCTGGCGGCTCAGGTCGAGGCAGCCAGCACCGTGGGCGGTCGGTGGCCGCATCCGGCTACCCCGTTCACTGCCGCCTGGCCGGCGGCCGACGGCACCTCGACCTGAGCTCGCCGGATCGGTGTGAGGCGCGACACCCCGCCGCGGCAGCAGGTTGAGTGCTGCGGGACCCTTCTCTAGCGTCGGTCTTCGCTCCCGACAGCTGGAAAGGACTGCTGTGCCCAGCCCGCCCCTCGCCGACGGCACCCTCGATTGCGAGACCTCAGACAACCTGTGCCAGCTGGTCGACGAGTACACCGGCAACGAGACCGCCGCCGAGGCGGTGCAGTGGTTCGTGGCCAAGCCGGCCGCGATCGTCGGGCTGCTCGTTGCCGGCCTCGTCGTCCGCTGGCTCCTGCACCGTCTGATCGACCGGCTCACGCACCAGGCCGCGGTCGGCACGGTCCCGGGTGTGCTGCAACGCGGCAACGCGAGCGACAAGGTCGCGACGGCCAGCCCCATCGCCTTCGAGCGACGCGAGCAGCGGGCCAACACGATGGGCTCGCTGCTGAAATCGATCACCACCGGTGTCGTGTTCACCGTGGTGGCTTTCATGGTGGTCGCCGAGCTCGGCTACGACATCGGCCCCCTGATCGCCAGCGCCGGCATTCTGGGGGTTGCGCTCGGATTCGGCGCGCAGAGCCTGGTGGCCGACTTCCTGTCCGGCGTCTTCATGATCCTCGAGGACCAGTACGGGGTGGGTGACGTCATCGACATCGGCGAGGCCACCGGCTCGGTCGAGGCGGTCGGCCTGCGGGTCACCCGGTTGCGCGACGTCAACGGGACGGTCTGGTACGTCCGCAACGGCGAGATCGTACGGGTGGGCAACATGAGCCAGAACTGGGCTCGCACCGTGCTCGACATCCCGGTGGCGTACGGGGAGGACCTGGGGCGCATCCGGGAGGTCCTCGCGGAGACCGCACAAGTGCTCTGTGCGGACCCGGCGTACCGGCCGCTCATCCTCGAAGAACCGGAGGTATGGGGGGTCGAGCGCTGGGATCCCGACTCGATAGTGATCCGCATCGTGCTCAAGACAGCACCGCTGGAGCAGTGGAACGTCGCTCGCGAGCTGCGCGAGCGGATCAAGGACCGGTTCGACGAGCTGGGCATCGCGATCCCGCCCTTCCCGCAGCGGGTGGTGTGGACCAGCGAGGGCCAGCCCATGGTCGGCCTGACCGGCGAGCCGAGCGACGACCCTGCCGTGAACCGCCGTGGCGAACCCGCGGGCGACACCCGGCCCGGCAGCGCATGACCGAGCCAGCGGGCCGGCTGTGCCTTGTCACCGGGGCCACCGGCTACGTCGGCGGCCGACTGGTGCCCGGCCTGCTCGCGGCCGGTCACCGGGTGCGGGTGATGGTGCGGGACAAGCGTCGGGTGGCGGGCCACCGGTGGTCCGACGACGTCGAGGTCGCGGTGGCGGACGCCACCGACCCAGACGCCGTGCTCAAGGCCCTCGACGGTGTCGACGTCGCCTACTACCTGCTGCACTCGATCGGCTCCGGCAGCGACTTCGCGGACACCGAGGCCCGGATCGCGCGCACCTTCGCCGCGGTTGCAGACACAGCTGGCGTCCACCGGCTGGTGTACCTCGGCGGTCTCGCCCCCGACGGCGAGGAGCTGTCCACCCACATGGCCAGCCGCAAGCTGGTCGGCAAGATCCTGCTCGACTCCTCCGTGCCGACCGCGGTGCTCCAGGCCGCGGTCGTGATCGGGTCGGGCTCGGCAAGCTTCGAGATGCTGCGTTACCTCACCGAGCGGCTGCCGGTGATGGTGACCCCGAAGTGGGTGGACAGCCGGCTGCAGCCGATCGCCATCCGCGACGTGCTGCGCTACCTCATCGGCTGCGCCATGCTGCCCGACGACGTCAACCGGTCCTTCGACGTCGGCGGGCCGGACGTGCTGACGTACAAGGAGATGATGCAGCGGTACGCCGCCGTGGCCGGACTGTCGCGGCGGACGA
>Ga0136617_10000873_pt1 | contig 26244 bp, 27 predicted proteins | sample AntDrymUQ3222106_2_FD_129672 | JGI IMG/M metagenome (GOLD analysis project Ga0136617, IMG submission 129672) | Polar desert sand microbial communities from Dry Valleys, Antarctica - metaG UQ322 (21.06) | ecosystem: Environmental > Terrestrial > Soil > Desert | place: Antarctica: Dry Valley...
CCCCATCCAGTACGCCGGGTTCGGGCTCGCCTTCTACGTCCTCGTGCAAGGTGACCCGATCACCGGCGCCCAGCTGGCGCTGTGGGAGAAGCTCGGCCTGGCGGTCACGATCGGCTGCATCGGTGGCATCGGCATCAACACCGCCCACGAGCTTGGCCACAAGAAGGAGTCACACGAGCGCTGGCTCTCCAAGATCGCGCTCGCGCAGGTCACGTACGGTCACTTCTACATCGAGCACAACCGCGGCCACCACGTCCGCGTCGCCACCCCCGAGGACCCTGCGAGCGCGCGACTCGGGGAGACGCTCTACGAGTTCTGGCCGCGCACGGTCTGGGGCTACCTGCAGTCGGCCTGGCGGCTGGAGAAGCGCCGCTACGCCCGCAGGAAGGGGCACCCGTTCCGAATCGGCAACGACGTGCTCAACGCCTGGTTGATGACGGCGGTGCTGTGGGGCGCCATGGTCGCCTGGCTCGGCGTCGGGACCCTGCCCTGCCTCCTCATCCAGGCGGTCGTCGGCTTCTCGCTGCTCGAGGTCGTCAACTACATGGAGCACTACGGCATGCTCCGCCGATACGTCGGCGTCGGTCATCGCCAGCGTTACGAGCGGGTCGACCCCAGCCATAGCTGGAACTCCAACAACATCGCCACCAACGTGCTGCTCTACCACCTGCAGCGCCACAGCGACCACCACGCCAACCCCACCCGGCGCTACCAGGCGCTGCGCGACTTCGAGGAGAGCCCGGTGCTGCCGACGGGGTACGCCGGGATGATCGTGCTCGCCCTCGTGCCGCCGGTCTGGCGGCGGGTGATGGACCCCCGGGTCGTGGCGCACTTCGACGGCGACGTCACGCTCGCCAACATCAGCCCCCGCCGGCGGGAGCGGATCCTCGCGCAGTACGCCCCCCCCCGGTCGAGGAGGGCGCACAACAGTCGTCCCGACATCACGTGACCCTCGCGACCGGCCCGGTGTCGGACGAGGTGCTGGCCGCCCGCTGCCCGGGCTGCGCCTACACGTACCGGGTCGAGGCCGGCGACGAGCACGAGGGCTTCGCCGCCCGAACCGCCTGGGCCGACATCCCCGAGGAGTGGTGCTGTCCCGATTGCGGCGTCCGCGACAAGGTCGACTTCGTGCCCGTCGAGCGGGTGGACGCCTGAGCGTCCGGCCCGGAGGGGGCTGATCCCTCCGGTGACAGCACCCCGGGCTCGGGATCACGAGGATGGGGCGGGGGAGAGCAGCTTCGTCAGCAGCTCGGACAGCTGCCCCTGCTCCCGTCGCGTCAGCCGGCTGATCCGGGCGGAGGGGAACTCGAAGGCGCGCCGGACGGCACGGTGCACCCGGCGCCCCGCCGCCGTGATCGACACCCGTTTGACCCGCCGGTCCGCCGGGTCGGCGAGGCGGGTGACCAGGCCACCGGCGTCCAGCCGAGCGACGAGCTGGGTGACGTTCGACGTGTCGCACAGCAGCGCGACGGCGAGCTCTCCCATCGAGCGGCTGCCACCCGTCAGCTGGGCGAGCAGGCAGGCCTGTGCGGCGCTGAGACCGACCGCCTGCGCCGCGCGGTCGTACGCCGCGTCGTAGGCGTACACGAAGTCCCACAGCTGCTGGTCGAGATCGTCTGCCACGTCGGTCATGGTCTCAGATTACTTGATTCACTCATGTATTAGTGCTTCCCTTGACGGTGAGAGCTTGAGTCACTCAACTATGAAGGAGCGGGCAAGGCGTGATGCGTACGGTCTCGGAGGAGTCGGCATGACCCGCGTCCTGGTGACAGGGGTCCGCGGGAAGACCGGCGTCCCGCTGGCCGAGCTGCTCGTGGCCCGACGCGGCGTCGAGGTGCTCGGCGGCAGCAGCAGTCCGGCCACGGTCATCCTCGACGACGTACGCGCCACCGCCTTCTCGTGGGACGACCCGTCCGGGTGGGCGGCCGCGACAGGCGGCATCGACGCGGTGTACGTCGTACGACCGGATCGCGCAGATGCGCCGGAACTGATCGGAGCGCTGCTCGCCCAGACGCCGCCGCGGACCCCCGTCGTCCTGCTGTCCGAGAAGGACGCGGGCTACGTCGGCGCCGACGGGTGGGCGCCGCGCACCGAGCGCGCGGTGCACGACAGTGGCCGCAGCTGGACCATCCTGCGACCGAGCTGGTTCATGCAGGTCTTCACCGACCCCCGGTTCTACCGTGACCAGGTCGCCGACACCGGAGCGCTGCCGTTCGCGGGCGGGGGCGCGAGCGTGGCCTGGATCGACGCCCGGGACATCGCGGCCGTGGCCGCGCAGGCGCTGCTCGACCAGGCGCACCGCGGCCGAGTCTATGAGCTCTCCGGTCCGGGGCCCCTCTCGTTGCCGCGCACCGCCGAGCTGCTCTCCGCCGCGACAGGACGCCCGGTGGTCCACCAGGAGGTCACCATCGAGGAGGCCGCGACCGGGACCGAGGGTTTCGACCGAGAGCTGATCACCTTGACGTTCGACCGCGTCCACGCCGGCAGCTTCGCGGTCGTGACCGACACCGTCGCGCGCGTGACCGGACGGCCGGCCCGGACGCTGCAGACGTTCCTCGCGGACTCGGAGCCGACCCTGCGGAGCACGGTCTGACCACCGAGGGTCCGTACGCTGGCCCCATGAGCGCCGCTCCCACCACCACCACGCTGCGCGAGCGGATCGTGGCGGCCGCCGTCGAGACGATGCTGGCCGACGGCTGGTCGCAGGTGACCATGGCCCGACTGGCCGACGCGGTCGGCGTGAGCCGGCAGACGGTCTACAACGAGGTGGGCGGCAAGCCGGCGCTGGCCGAGGCGATGGTCCTCACCGAGCTCGAGCGCTTCCTCGGCGTGGTCGCCCACGCCTTCGACGACCACCCCACCGACCTGGTCGCGGCGATCGGGGCCGCCACCACCGGGGTGCTCCACCTCGCGCGCGGCAACGGCCTGCTCAAGGCGGTCGTCAGTGCGACCCACGGCGCCGACACCGAGCTGCTGCCGCTGCTGACGACCCATTCGGAGTCGCTGCTCGAGTCGGCCAAGCGGGTCGTCGCCGAGCGGGTCCGCACCTACGACGTCGCGCTCGACGAGCACCTCGACCCCGCCATCGACATGGTGGTGCGGGTGGTGCTCAGCCACGTCATGGCGCCCTCGGGTCCTCCGGAGCGTACGGCCGCCGACCTGGCGTGGCTCGCCTCGCGGGTGCTGCGCGGCTGAGTGGCGGGCTGGACGTCGACTCAGCTGTCCGGTGAGGGGATAGTTGGACGTAGAAATCATGGGTTGACGGCCGCTGGACATGATTTTGGCGTCCAGCTATCCAGAATGGGGCGCGCGGCGAGGAGCCTACGCTGCGTCACGTGGAGGGTTCGTCGCGCATGGTGAGGATGGGCACCCCGGCCGGCCGGGCGGTGATCACCGCGGCGACCCTCGGCTCCGGTATGACCCTGCTCGACGGGACGGTGGTCAACGTCGCGCTGCGCACCATCGGCGAGGACCTCGACGCCGACCTCGCGCAGCTGCAGTGGATCAGCAACGGCTACCTGCTCTCGCTCACCTCCCTGATCCTGCTGGGCGGCTCGCTCGGCGACCACTTCGGCCGGCGCCGGATCTTCGTGGTCGGCACGATCTGGTTCGCCGCCGCCTCCTTGCTCTGCGGACTGGCCCCCACCCCGGAGGTGCTGATCGCGGCGCGGGTGCTGCAGGGCGTCGGCGGCGGGCTGCTCACCCCGGGAAGCCTCGCGATCATCCAGGCGGTGTTCGTACGCGAGGACCGCTCGCCGGCCATCGGGGCCTGGTCCGGGCTGGGTGGCATCGCGGCCGCGGTCGGGCCGTTCGTCGGCGGCACCATCCTCCAGGCCGCCTCGTGGCGGTGGATCTTCCTGATCAACCTGCCGCTGGCGCTGCTGACGATCTGGATCGCGTTGCGCCACGTCCCGGAGACCCGCGACCCCACCGCGTCGCGGCACTTCGACGTCCCGGGCGCCGGGCTGGTCATGGTGGCGCTGGCCGGGCTGACGTACGGCCTGATCGAGTTGGGGAGCGTGCCGGCGCTGGTGGCCGCGGCGGTCGGGCTGGCAGCGGGCGTGGGCTGGGTGGTCGTCGAGCGGCGGACCCGGGAGCCGATGCTGCCGCTGGAGATGTTCGCCGACCGGACGTTCAGCGCCGCCAACGCGATGACGCTGCTGGTCTATGCGGCCCTCGGCGCGGTGCTGTTCTTCCTGGTGCTGCAGCTGCAGACGGTCACCGGCTACGGCCCGCTCGCCGCCGGGACCGCCACGCTGCCGATCACGGTCTGCATGCTGCTGCTGGCCTCACGCGGCGGTCGGCTGTCCACCCGGACCGGGCCACGGATCCCGCTGACCGTCGGGCCCGTGGTGATGGCCGTCGGTACGGCCTGGTTGCTGACGGTCGACGCGACCGCGTCGTACTGGACCACCGTGCTGCCCGGGCTCACCGTCTTCGGCCTCGGGCTCTCGCTGACCGTCGCGCCGCTGACCGCGACCGTGCTGATGGCCGCCCCCGAGGAGCACGCCGGGCTCGCCAGCGGGGTGAGCAACGCGGTCGCCCGGAGCGGGTCGCTGCTCTCCGTCGCGGCGCTGCCGCCGCTGGTCGGCCTCTCCGGTGCGGAGTACGCCGACCCGGCGGCACTCGACGCGGCCTACACGACCGCGATCCTGGCGTGCTCCGCGCTGCTGGTGCTGGGTGGTCTGATCTCGTGGCTGCTGATCCCTCCCCGGCTACGCTGAGCGACATGAGGCGGCGGGGGACACGGGTGGCCGCACGAGCGGTCGGGCTCGTGCTGGTCGCCACGCTCGCGCTCGCCGGGTGCGGGGAGCAGGAGACACCACCGGAGACCGCCGCGCCCGAAGCAACTCCGTCGGAGGAGCCCGCCGGAGGGGGCGGGGTACCGGGCCGCTCCGGCTCTGCTGTCCAGGTCGCCGACCCCGACCACGCCGTCGAGGCGCCGGGCCCGCTCGAGGACCGGCTCTATCGCCCCGACATGCTGATCTTCGACCGCGAGCCGCTCAGCGACGAGATGCTCGAGCAGATCCGGGCCCTGCCCCAGGTCGCGGCGGCCGAGGTGATCGGCCTCGGCAACGTGGCGATCGAGAACCAGGCGCTGACCGTCGCGGCAGTCGACGGCAACACCTTCCGCCGATTCTCGCCGGCCGGCTCCGCTCAGACCCAGGACGTGTGGGAGCGGGTCGCGGGCGGCGAGCTGGCCATCGACCCGCGGCTCGGCAAGCGGTTGCAGGACGAGGACGGCAACCTGGCCCTCGGCACCGGCGAGGATGCACCGGTGCTGCACATCGGCGCCTACGCCGCGCAGCCCGAGCAGATCGACATGGTCGTCAACACCGCCTGGGTCGAGGACATCGACCGGATGGTGTTCGGCAACGGGCTGCTGATCTCGACGGACGACGACGACCCGTCGGTGATCCGCAAGGAGGTGCAGCGGATCGTCGGCGGCACCGCGTCGGTGCAGGACCTCGACATCGCCTCGCGGCTGGGCCTGGACCCCAATGTCACCCAGACCGCGTTCCTCACCGGCGGCTCCATCGCCGACGTCGTCGGCACCTTCAACTACAGCGTCCTCGGCGGCGGCCGGATCGCCCCCGACCCTGCCTGGGTGCAAGCCAACATCGGCACCGAGACGGTCCCGATCCTCGGCACCGTGAACTGCCACCGCCAGATCTTCCCCCAGCTCCGAGCGGCGCTGCAGGACATCGTCGACCAGGGGTTGTCCGACGAGGTCAATCCGGGCGAGTACGCCGGCTGCTACTACCCCCGCTTCATCGCCGGCTCCACCACGCTGTCGAACCATTCCTTCGGGCTGGCCCTCGACCTCAACACCCCCGGCAACCAGCGCGGCACGGTCGGCGAGATGGACCGTACGGTCGTATCGATCTTCAAGGAGTGGGGCTTCGCCTGGGGCGGCGACTGGAACTACACCGACCCCATGCACTTCGAGATGGCGCAGCTGGTCGAGCCGCGCTAGCGGACGGACTCCCCGATCCGCCGCCCGATCTCGCCCGCCACGGTGGCCATCGTCCGCCGCGCCCGGTCGAGGTCGTGGGAGAGGAAGTAGTGGTCGGCTCCGGGGGTCATGTCCTCGACGACCTCGACGCCGGCTGCGCGCAGCCGCTGCGCCCACCGCTCCCCGTCGGGGCGCAGCGAGTCGTGCTCGGCGGTGAGCACCACCGCGGGCGGCAGGCCGGTGAGGTCGTCGGCGAGCAGGGGTGAGGCGTATGACTCGGTGCGGGTCGCCGGGTCGGGGAAGTAGACGCGGCGCACCAGCTCGCGCAGCCGCGGCGAGATCATCGCGCCGCCCGCGTCGACCGGAGAGACCAGGTCGAGGGCGGGGACGCCGAGCACCTGCAGCACCGGCGCGAACGAGCCGGTGTCGCGGGCCTGCAGGCAGGTCGCAGCCGCCAGCCCGCCGCCGGAGGAGAACCCGCCGACCGACACCGGGCCGCCCCGGCCGGCGACCTGGGCGGCCGCGTCGTGGCACTCGTGCTGGGCGACCGGGTAGCGGACGTACGGCCCGGCGCGGAAGTCGACGTTGACCACGCTGATGCCGGTGACCGCCACCAGGAAGCGGCACCAGAAGTCGTCCATCTGCGGGTGGCGCATCAGGAACGCGCCGCCGTGGAAGTGGACGTGGTGGCCCGGCCGGACCCCGTGATGGACGTACGCCGGCACGCTGCCGTAACGGGTGTCGAGCTCGACCCGCTGGGGATCTGGGAGGTCGTCGCCGGCGAAGCGGAGCTCCTCGCCGTAGCGCACCGTGAACCGCGCGAGGTGGTGCATCAGCCCCGCCTGCAGCGCGTCGGTCGGTCTCACGACCGGCCTTCGTCGCCGAGCCCCGGGCGGATGGGTCCGGCCGCACAGATGGGGCCTGTCGGTAGCGTGCCCGGCATGCGAGCGCTCCAGGTCATCAGCCCCACCGGCCCCTCCGGCGTCGACGTCACCGAGGTCGACGAGCCCACGCCCGGGCAGGGTGAGGTGCTGGTCGAGGTGCACCGGGTGGGGCTCTCCTTCCCCGACCTGCTGCTGAGCAGGGGCGACTACCAGCTGAAGCCGGAACCGCCCTTCACGCTCGGCGTCGACGTCGCCGGCACGGTGGTGGCCGTGGGCGAGGAGGTGACGCGGTTCGCCGTCGGCGACCGGGTGGCGGGGGTGCTGCCCCACGGTGGTGCGGCCGAGCTCGTGGTCGTCCCCGAGGCGTTCACGTTCGCGCTGCCCGAGCAGGTCTCCTTCGACGCCGGCGCGGCGATCCCGATGAACTACCTCACGGCCCACTTCGCCCTCGTCGAGCGCGGCGGGTTGCAGGAGGGTGAGACGGTGCTGGTGCACGGCGCCGCCGGTGGCGTCGGTACGGCCACGCTCCAGGTCGCCCGTGGGCTGGGCGCGCGAACCATCGGCGTGGTCTCCACCGAGGAGAAGGCCGAGGTCGCCCGGCGGGTCGGTGCCGACGAGGTCGTCCTGCTCGAGGGCTTCAAGGACGCGGCCGCCGCCGTCACGGACGGCCGGGGCGTCGACATCGTGGTCGACATGGTCGGAGGCGAGGTATTCCTCGACTCGCTGCGGCTGCTCGCTCCGCAGGGACGGATCCTGGTCGTCGGCTTCGCCGCCGGCCAGGGCATCCCCGAGGTCAGGGTCAACCGGTTGCTGCTCAACAACACCGACGTCCGCGGCGTCGGCTGGGGTGCGTACGCCATGGTCCGGCCCGCCTTCATGGCCGAGCAGTGGGAGGCGCTGCTCCCGATGATCACCAGCGGGGTGATCGACCCGCCGATCGGGGCGACGTACGACCTCGCCGAGGCGGCGCGGGCCCTCACCGACCTCGACGAGCGACGCACCCTCGGCAAGTCGCTGCTGCGGGTGCGTTCCTGACCGCGCCGGCCGGCGAGATCAGCGGGTGAGGAACGGGAGCTCCTCGACGTCCTGCATCTGGAACGCGATCTCCGCGCCGCGCTCCCCGGCCGGGGTCAGGCTCACGACCACGTGGTCGCCCGCCGTGCTGACGGAGCCGACGTTCACCAGGTCCGACACCGACTCACCCCGATATGTGAGGCCGTCCCACTAGGCCGCGACCTGCGGGCGGGTACCGCCCATCGCGATGGCGTCGGGGACGTGGTGGACCACCGTGATCTCTCCGCCCCGTCGTCGCCGAGTCCCCAGCCGATGCCGAACGTGTCGAAGCGGGGCAGGTCCTCCCGCGTGAGGTCGAGCCGCTCGCAGGAGGCGGTGCTGCGCAGCGGGGTGGCGGTCGCGAGCATCGCCGCGTAGACGCCGTCGCGGTCGAGAAGCGCGGTCATCCCCGACACACCCGGTCGTCGGCCAGCGACGGCTCGGCGCCGGCCTGCCAGTCCCGGACGACGGGGGTGGAGGGCGAGGCCATGAGCCGGCCGTCGTCGACGGCTCCGACCACGACGGAGGTGGTCTCGTCCGGTCCGGTGGACCAGCTGACGAACCGCTCGACGTCCAGCACCGACCACCCCAACTCGTCCTCGACCAGTCCGGGCGGGGCGGACGCGGCCAGCGGGACTTCCATCGGGACGAAGGCCGGCCACGGTCCGTCTTCCCCGAGCCCGCCCAGCGCCGAGACCCACTGCCCCGCCTCCGGGGACCCGGCGTCGTCGGGCCGGGTGAGGTCGGAGATGTCGGTCACCCGGGTGAGGTCGCCGGCGTACAGCGTAAGGCCTCGCCGGGTCGCCGTACGGACGTCGGGAGCTCGGCCAGCGCGTCCTCGACCGTGAATGCCGGGAGTTCTGAAGCGGATGCCGACGATTCGGCATTCGGTGCCGGAGAGGAGCCAGGCGTGCCACCTCACCCGGCGGTCAGCCCCCCGAGGACGACCGGCACGACCATCACCGCAATCCCCCGCATGGCGGCAGGGTGTACGCGAAGTCCCGGGTCCGTGGGTGAGACGCTGAGCACTCCTCGCGCGATCGGCCGCGAGATCGAGCCGGCCGACCTATCCTCGGGTGAGTGAAGTCTGCCCCCCAGCGCAGCGCCTCCCTGGTGGTAGGCGCGCTGCTCGCCACGCTGCTCGTGGCCTGTGGCGCGAGCGACGACGGGGAGGGGCCGAGCTGGGCCGCCGACCCCGCCCGGGTCGAGGGGATGAGCGTCCTCGCCGAATCCGACGCCGACGGGTTCCGGCTCCACACGGCCTCGGGCGACAAGACCTTCCTGCCCGGGGTCAACCTCGGCTCCACCGTGCCGTTGCGACAGCCCGGCGAGGTCGGGAAGATCCCGGCCGAGCAGTACGCCGTGTGGCTGGACCAGATGGCCGACCTCGGCATCCGCGTGGTCCGGATCTACACCCTGCACCCACCCGCCTTCTACAACGAGCTCGCCGCCCACAACGAGGAGCATCCCGACGACCCGATCTACCTCGTCCAGGGGGCCTATCTCCCCGACGAGTCCTACGTCGACCAGGGCGGGAGTCTCTACGACCCGGCGGTCGACGACACCTTCAGCGAGGAGCTCGCCGACGTCTCCGCCGGCGTCCACGGTGACCTCGAACGGGTCGAGACACCCGGTCGGGCGGGTGGGCGCTGGACCAGCGACGTGTCGCCGTGGCTGGCCGCCTGGGTCGTCGGCGTCGAGTGGGACCCCGAGGCCACGCTGCGCACCGACCGGATCGACGCCGAGGCGCCGTACTCGCGGGGGGACTACTTCACCGCGACCCCGGACGCGACCGCGACCGAGCGGTGGATCGCGACCCACATGGACGAGCTGGCCGGCCACGAGGCCGAGCGCGGCAGCTCGGCGCCGATGGCCTTCGTGAACTGGCCGACGACCGATCCGCTGTCCCACCCGGAAGAGCCGCTCGAGACGGAGGACCTGGTCGGGGTCGACCCGATGCACGTCCTGCCCACCGAGGCGTGGCCCGGGGGGACCTTCGCCAGCTTCCACGCCTATCCCTACTACCCCGACTTCCAGCGCCACGAGAAGGCGCTGCAGGACGAGGAGTGGAACGGTCGCGCCGACCCCTATGCGGGATACGTGACGGCGCTGCGCGACCACGTGGCCGACACCATGCCGTTGCTGGTGACCGAGTTCGGCGTGCCGTCCTCGCTCGGCACCGCACACTTCGGACCGCTGGGTCGGGGCCAGGGCGATCACACCGAGCAGGACGCCATGGCGATGAACGCCGACATGATGCGGATGCTCGAGGCGAAGGGCGTGGCCGGCGCGTTCCTCTTCTCCTGGGAGGACGAGTGGTTCAAGCGGACCTGGAACACCCTGGAGCACCAGGTCGAGGAGCGGCGCCAGCTGTGGCACGACCCGCTCACCAACGAGCAGTGGTTCGGCCTCGTCGCGACCGACCCCGAGCCGTTGGTCGATGCGGCCGTCGAGGCGAGCCCCGAGGAGGGTGCCTTCGAGTACGTGCACGTCTGGGCCGACGCCTCGTGGGTCCACATCGACGCGACCACTCGTGACGCGCTCCCCGACGAGATGGGCCTCGAGGTCGACGTGGTGCCGGGGTCGGGACCGCGCCGACTACCGGGTCGAGGTGGACCGGGCAGCGGGTCAGGCCCGGCTGGAGGTACGCCGCGACCTCGACCCGATCCGGCTCGACACCCCCGAGCGCCCCTACCACCCCGACCAGGCCGACGCCTGGCACCTCTACCGGCTGATCACCAACCGCTCCCACGGGCCGGGTCGACCTGCCGAGTTCCAGGACGTCGGCGAGCTGGTCCGGGGCAGCTGGGACCCGGCCACCGACGACTACGACTCGACGGCGACCTGGCAGGTCGACGAGGAGCGCCGCACCGTACGGCTGCGGATCCCGTGGGCGATGCTGGGGTTCGCCGACCCGTCCAGTCGGACCGTCCTCGGCGAGGGCCTGCCCGCCGAGCGTCTCGTCGTCGACGACCTCGACCTGGCGCTCGAGGCCGACGGCGACACCGAGCGGCTGACCTTCACCTGGCCCCGGTGGAACTTCACCACCTACGAGCAGCGACCCAAGGCCGGACTCGGTGTGGTGGAAGAGGCCTACCGGGACCTCGCTCGCTGACCTGCCGGTCGTTAGGGTGCGTGCGTGAGCACCCTCGACGACGCACGCGCGGGCATGGACACCGGGACCCGCCCCCAGGACGACCTCTTCGGCCACGTCAACGGCCGCTGGCTGGACGAGGTCGAGATCCCCGGCGACCGGTCCAGCTGGGGGCCCTTCGTCGAGCTCGCCGACACCGCCGAGCAGCAGGTGCTCGACATCATCGAGGCGTTCGCCGCGGCCGATCCCGCGTCCCTGGACGACGACGCGCGCCGGATCGGCGACCTCTACACCTCCTTCATGGACACCGAGATGATCGCCGCACGCGGCAGCCGGCCGATCCGGCCGCTCATCGACGCGGTCGAGGCGCTGCGCGACGTACGCGACCTCGCGGCCTTCCTCGGCGAGTTCGAGCGGGTCGGCGGGTCCGGGCTGTTCGGCACCTTCGTGGCCACCGACGCCAAGGACTCCGACCGCTACCTGGTCAATCTGATGCAGGGCGGCCTCGGGCTCCCCGACGAGTCCTACTACCGCGAGGACACGTTCGCCGAGATCCGTGGCCAGTACGTCGGCTACCTGACCGCGATGTTCGAGCTCGCCGGCCACCCCTCGCCGACCGAGGCGTCCGCGGCCGTCCTCGAGGTCGAGACCCGGCTCGCGGCAGGCCACTGGGAGCGGTCCGAGACGCGCGACGTGCAGAAGACCTACAACCTGCTGACGCTGGCCGACCTCAAGCAGCTCTGCCCGGCGTACGACTGGGATGCGTGGGTGCGCAACCTCGGCGGCGACGAGGCAACGCTGGCCGAGTCGTGCGTACGCCAGCCGTCCTACCTCGAGCACCTGTCGAAGACGCTGACCGACGTCCCGCTCGAGCAGTGGCAGCCGTGGCTGCTGATCCGGGTGCTGCGGGCTGCGGCGCCCTATCTCACCGACGACTTCGTCGAGACCAACTTCGACTTCTACGGCCGCACCCTGAGCGGCACCCCGGAGCTGCGGGCGCGCTGGAAGCGTGGGGTCGGGTTCGTGGAGGGCGCCGTCGGCGAGGCCGTGGGCCGGCGCTACGTCGAACACCACTTCCCGCCTCGTGCCAAGGAGCAGATGGACGAGCTGGTGGCCAACCTGATCGAGGCCTACCGCCGCTCGATCACCGACCTCGGCTGGATGACCGACGAGACCAAGCAGCGGGCCTTCGAGAAGCTCGGGACCTTCCGGCCGAAGATCGGCTACCCCGAGAAGTTCCGCGACTACTCCGCGCTCGTCGTCCACCCGGACGACCTGATGGGCAACGTCGCCGCAGCGGCGGAGTTCGAGACCGATCGCGAGCTCGCCAAGATCGGCTCGCCGGTCGACCGTGACGAGTGGTTCATGCTCCCGCAGACCGTCAACGCCTACTACAACCCCGGCACCAACGAGATCTGCTTCCCCGCCGGGATCCTGCAGCCGCCGTTCTTCAGCCCTGACGCCCACCCGGCGGAGAACTACGGTGGCATCGGGGCGGTGATCGGCCACGAGATCGGCCACGGCTTCGACGACCAGGGCTCGCAGTACGACCACGCCGGCAACCTCGCGAACTGGTGGACGCCCGAGGACCGCGCCGCCTTCGAGGTGCGGAGCACGGCGTTGATCGACCAGTACGACGCCCTCGAGCCGCGCGACATGCCCGGTGAGCGCGTCAACGGCTCGCTCACAGTCGGGGAGAACATCGGCGACCTCGGTGGCCTGACGATCGGCCACAAGGCGTACGTCCTCAGCCAGGGCGGCGACGCGTCGACCGGTGATCGGCAGACGATCTTCCTCAACTGGGCCCACTGCTGGCGGACCAAGCGTCGCGCCGAGCTGGCCCGCCAGTACCTCACCACGGACCCCCACAGCCCGCCGGAGTTCCGCGCCAACATCGCGCGCAACCTCGACGAGTTCCACGAGGTCTTCGACACCGCCGCCGGCGACGGGATGTGGCTGGAGCCCGCGGAGCGGGTCCGCATCTGGTGATCTCTCGGGCGCCGAGCGCTCGGCGCCCGAGATCGCTAGCCTGAGGTCTCGGACGAGGAGGGTCATGAACGAGGTCGTCAACGAGATCGAGATCACCGGTGGCGTGCTCACCGGGCACGACGGGTCCGCAGCGTCGGAGGAGGCACTGCGCTGGGCAGCCGGGCTGGCCACGAGGCTGGGTGAGCCGCTCCACGTGCTGCGCGCCTGGGGCATGCTCAACGCCCCGGCTCCCCCCACCAAACAGGGTGGCTACATCCCGCCGCTGGTCGACTGGGAGGAGGCGGTGCGCGAGGAGCTGACGGCGCAGGTGGGCGGGCTCGGCCTCGAGTGTGACCTGCAGCTGCACGTCGTCCACGCCCAGTCGGCCAAGGCGCTGCTCCACGCCGCGGAAGGTGCGGAGCTGCTGGTCGTGTCGCGACGGGGAGCCGGCGGCTTCCGCGGCCTCGGCTTCGGTTCGACCGCCGACCAGGTGGCGCGGCACGCGCCGTGCCCGGTCGTCATCGTGCCGGTCCTCGACACCCGGGAGTGACCCCTTCCGACCGGCTCGACCCCGCGCACACCCAGGCCCCCCATCGGGTACGGCTGGAGTGGGGACCGACCGGCGCGGCCGCGGTCGTGCCGGGCGCCGACGTGGCGGTGGTCGTCGACGTGCTGTCGTTCACCACCACCGTGACCGTCGCGGTCGAGCGCGGCATGGTCGTGCACCCCTTCCCGTGGCGCGACGGCCGGGCGCAGGCGTACGCCGCGGAGCTCGGTGCGACCCTGGCGGTCGGCCGGTTCGAGGCACGCGAGCGGCCGGGACTCGTCTCGCTCTCGCCGGCTTCGCTCGCCGCCGTCGAGGGCGTCGAACGGCTGGTGCTGCCCTCGCCCAACGGGTCGACCATCAGCGCCACGCTCGCCGAGTCCGGTGCCGTGGTGGTCGCGGCCTGCCTGCGCAACGCGGCCGCCGCCGCCGACTGGCTGGCCGGGCGGCTCGCAGATGGTGCGGTGGTCGCGGTCGTCGCGGCCGGAGAGCGGTGGCCGGACGGCTCGCTGCGCCCGGCCGCCGAGGACCTCTGGGGCGCCGGCGCGGTGCTGGGTGGGCTCGACCCGGACCTGCTCTCGCCCGAGGCCCAGCTGGCGGCCGACGCGTACGCCGCGGTCGCCGACCGGCTGCCCGAGGCCCTGGCAGCGTGCGCGAGCGGCCGGGAGCTGGTCGCCGCGGGGTTCGCCGACGACGTCGTGGCCGCCGCTCGGCTCGACGTGACCGGCGTGGTGCCGCGGCTCGTGGATGGAGCCTTCGTCACCGGTGGCTGACCTCCCGCGCGCGGTCACCCCTGCCAGGGCGGGGCCACCCCCCATCCCCAGCGAGGGACCGGCGCCTGCTCGGGGACGTCGGCCGCGTCCGGCTGGGAGTTGTGCATCGCCAGTCGGCTCCCCCACTCGAGATAGCCGATGATCGCTGCGCGGAACTCCGGGTCGGCCGGCAGCGCCGTGTCGTCGGCGGCCAGGCTCATCGTGGCAGCGAAGCGGTGCCGCTGCTCAGGGGTGATCGCCAGGCCTCGGTGGTGCGCCAGCATCCTCGGGTAGCCCCCGAGATCGTCACTGTAGGTCGTCGGCCCTCCCAGGACCTCGCTCCACCAGGCGGCGACGTGCCGTCGATGGGTGACGCTGACGCCGCCCGGGAAGAAGCCGCGGAGCAGGTCGTCCCCCTCCACCCGGTCGTAGAACGCGTCGATCAGGCGGGCGAGGGCGGGCCTTCCGCCCGCCCACTCGTACAGCGTCGGCACGGCCCGGTCGTCGGTTCCCATCACATCTCCCTTGGTTTCGGTGCGAGTGAGTGCAACTATGTAATCATGATTACGAACGAACAGCAGCAGGCGGTGTCCGGCTGGTTCGCCGGCCGCCTGCCCCAGGAGTGGACGGTCGAGCCCCCGCGCGTGGCGGTCGACCGAGAAGAGATCACGGTCGTCCTCACGACTGAGGACGTCGCCGCGGGGGAGTCCGAGGTCGCGACGGCCGAGGCGCGGGCCGGCCGTGCCCGCGCGTTCCGGGAGGACACCCGCGAGTCCCGGATGAAGATCGCCCGCGAGGCCGAGCACCGCTACGAGCGCAAGATCTCGTGGGGGGTGCGGGTCGGTCAGCACGAGGAGCTGTGGACCCACGTCGCGGCACCCGTGATGACCCGGCTGCGGCAGCCGCAGCGCCAGGTGCTCGACACTCTCGTCGAGTCCGGCGTCGCCCGGTCGCGCGCCGACGCGCTCGGCTGGTGCGTACGGCTGGTCGGCCAGCACGAAGAGGACTGGCTGGCCGAGCTGCGCGAGGCGATGACTGTCGTCGACGACGTACGAAGCAAGGGGCCGGCCGCCTGACCCGCGACGTGGCGCTCGCGCAGGTCCGAAGTGGCAGGCGTGCAGGTCCGAAGTGGCACTCGCGCAGGTCCGAAGTGGCAGGCGTGCGACCGAGCTGCCACTTCGAGTGTGCGCGAGTGCCACTTCGCGGGGGCAGAACCGCCACTTCGCGGGGGCAGAACCGCCACTTCGCGGGTGGGGCGGGGGGTTGTCGCCGGGCGCTGGTAGACAGGCCGCGTGAGCGCACCCAGCGACGTCCGCCAGCAGGCCGAGGCACACCTCCGCGCGCTGGTCGGTCCCAGAGTCGGGCAGCGGGACGACGTCACGCTCCACGACGACCAGTGGGCGGCGATCGAGGCGCTCGTCGTCGAGCGCCGACGGGCGCTGGTCGTGCAGCGCACCGGGTGGGGCAAGTCGGCGGTCTACTTCATCGCGACGCTGCTGCTGCGCGCGCAGGGCTCGGGCCCGACGGTGATCGTCTCGCCGCTGCTGGCGCTGATGCGCAACCAGATCGCCGCCGCCGAGCGGGCGGGGATCCGGGCGGTGACCATCAACTCGACCAACTCCGAGCAGTGGGAGCCGATCCACGACCAGGTCCGGGCCGGCGAGGTCGACGTCCTGCTGGTCAGCCCCGAGCGGCTGAACAACCCCGGCTTCCGCGACGAGGTGCTGCCGCGGCTGGCGGCGACCTGCGGGCTGCTGGTCGTCGACGAGGCCCACTGCATCTCCGACTGGGGCCACGACTTCCGGCCCGACTACCGCAGGATCCGCACCCTCCTCGGCGACCTCCCCGACGGCATCCCCGTCCTGGCCACGACCGCCACCGCCAACCAGCGGGTCACCGACGACGTCGCCGAGCAGCTGGGTGCCGACACCCTCACGCTGCGCGGTTCGCTCGACCGCGAGTCGCTGCGGTTGGGCGTCGTCCGGCTGCGCACCTCCGAGCAGCGGCTGGCCTGGCTCGCCGACCACCTCGCCGAGCAGCCCGGCGTCGGCATCGTCTACTGCCTGACCGTCGCCGCCACCCAGGAGGTCGCCGACTACCTCCGCTCCCCTGCAGGGGGGAGCCACACGGTCGCGGCCTACTCCGGGCAAACCGAGGCGACCGAGCGGCTCTCCCTCGAGCAGGACCTGTTGGCCGGCCGGGTCAAGGCCCTGATCGCCACCAGTGCCCTCGGGATGGGGTTCGACGCCTCGCTCGGCTTCGTGGTCAACCTGGGGGCGCCGCAGTCACCTGTCGCCTACTACCAGCAGGTCGGCCGCGCCGGCCGCGGCAGCGACCTGCCGCCCGAGGGGGCCTCGGTCGTGCTGCTGCCGGCCGTCGAGGACCGCGACATCTGGGCCTACTTCGCCTCGCTGGCCTTCCCGCGCGAGCAGCTCGTACGCGACACCATCGCGGCGCTCGCCGACCACGGCCCGCTGTCCACGGCCGCGCTGGAGACCTATGTCGAGCTCTCCCGCAACCGGCTCGAGACGATGCTCAAGGTGCTCGACGTCGACGGCGCCGTACGCCGCGTCCGTGGTGGCTGGGAGGCCACCGGTCAGCAGTGGGCCTACGACGAGGAGCGCTACCGCCGGGTGGCGGAGGCCCGCGAGCGGGAGCAGGCCGCGATGCTGGACTACCTCGACACCGACGCCTGCCGGATGGAGTTCCTGCGGCACCAGCTCGACGACCCCGGCGCCGAGCCGTGCGGTCGCTGCGACAACTGCGGCGGGCTGGCGCTGTCGGCGGAGGTGAGCGAGGCGGCCGTCGAGGAGGCGGGCGCGCGGCTGGCGCGGCCGGGCGTCGCACTAGAGCCGCGCAAGATGTGGCCGACCGCGCTCGCCACCCTCGGGATCGATCTCAAGGGCAAGATCGCCGACGGGGCGAAGGAGGGCCGGGCGGTCGCGCGGCTGACCGACCTCGGCCACGGCCAGTCGCTCCGCGCCCTGCTCGCGGGTGAGGACGGGCCGGTGCCCGTCGCACTGGCCCGGGCGGTGGTCGAGGTGCTGGGCGACTGGCAGCCACCGGTCGAGGCCGTGGTGGTCGTCGAGTCCGCCACCCGGCCCACGCTGACCCGCGAGCTCGCCGAGGGAGTGGCCCGCCACCTCGGGGTCCCCGTGTCCGCCCGGTGGGCGATCGTCGACGCGGGCGTCGACCCCGGCCGCGGCGCCGCCAACTCCGCCCAGCGGGTCGCGGCGGTCGGGCGCCGCTGCGCGCTCCAGGGTGAGGTCCCCACCGGCCCGGTGCTGCTCGTCGACGACCAGATCGTGACCGGCTGGACCGCCACCCTGGCGGCCCGCGCGATCCGCTCCGCCGGCGCGACCGAGGTGCGGCCGCTGGTGCTGGCCCTCAGCGGCTGACGCCGGCTTCCTCGCGCGCCGCCGGGTCCGTACGCCGGCGTCGGGCGAGCGAGACGACGATCGGGACCACCAGCCCCAGCACCGCGATGCACCACAGCGTGATCGACAGCGGGCCGACGAAGAGCCCGCTCGCGCTGCCGCCCGAGAGCAGCACCGCGCGGAGCATCTGCTCCTCGAAGAGCGGGCCGAGGATCAGCCCTACAACCGCGGGGGCGACCGGGATGCCGGCCATCGCCATCAGCACGCCGAGCAGGCCGATCACGTAGAGCACGAGCAGGTCGGCGAGCCCGCCTCCGGAGGCGAAGGTGCCGAGGGTCGCGAAGACCATGATCGCGCCGTAGATCGCGTACGCCGGCACCTGCAGCAGCCTGGCCCACACCCGCGCGAGGGGGAGGTTGAGGACCAGCAGCATCACGTTCCCGATGTAGAGACTGGCGAGCAGCGCGTAGACGAGTGGTCCGGACTCGGTGAACAGCAGCGGCCCGGGCTGCAGGCCGTAGGACTGGAAGGCGGTCAGGATCACCGCCGCGGTCGCCGAGGTCGGCAACCCGATCGTCAGCAGCGGGACCAGCACTCCCGCGGCGGCGGCGTTGTTGGCGGCCTCGGGGCCGGCGACGCCCTCGATGGCGCCGTGGCCGAACTCCTCGGGGTGCTTGGAGAGCCTGCGTTCGGTGGCGTAGGACAGGAACGTCGGGATCTCCGCGCCACCGGCCGGCAGCGCGCCGATCGGGAAGCCGAAGGCGGTGCCGCGCAGCCACGCCGGCCAGGAGCGGCGCCACTCCTCGCGGGTGAGCACCGCCTTGCCGTGCAGCGGGGTGACGGTGCCGACGGCGCCGCCCTTGAGGGCGTGCTGGAAGACCTCGCCCATGGCGAAGAGGGCGACCACGACGATGACCACGTCGATGCCGTCGAGCAGGGTGGGGATGCCGAACGTCAGGCGTGACTGGCCGCTCTGACTCTCGATGCCGACCAGGCCGATCGTGAGTCCGACCAGCAGGCTGCCGATCCCCTTCAGCGGTGAGGAGCCCAGCAGCGTCGCGACCGTCACGAAGGCGATCGCCAACAGAGCGACGTAGTCGGCCGGGGTGAAGCTGACGGCGATCTCCGCGAAGGGCTGGGCGAGGAAGGTCAGCAGGATCGTCGCGATGGTGCCGGCGACGAACGAGCCGATCGCCGCGGTCGCCAGGGCCGAGGCGGCCCGGCCGCTGCGGGCCATCTTGTTGCCCTCCAGGGCGGCCACCATCGAGGAGCTCTCACCCGGGGTGTTGAGCAGGATCGCGGTCGTCGACCCGCCGTACATGCCGCCGTAGTAGATGCCGGCGAAGAGGATCAGCGCCCCCGTCGGGTCGACCTTGAAGGTGATCGGCAGCAGCAGCGCGACGGTGAGTGCCGGGCCGATGCCGGGGAGCACGCCGACGGCCGTGCCGAGGGTGACGCCGAGCAGCGCGAGCAGCAGGTTGGCCGGCGTCAGCGCGGCGCCGAAGCCGTCGAGCAGCAGGGAGAAGGCGTCCACGTCAGAACCCCCACGGGCCGGCCGGCAGCGAGATGCCGATGCCGACGTCGAAGAGCAGCCAGACCAGCGCGGCCACGCTGAAGCCGACCGCGAACATCTGCCCCTTGCGGGGTGCCCCGAGGGCGCTGGCGGTGATGCCGTAGAGCAGGGTGCCGGAGAGGACGTAGCCGAGGAAGGGCACGAGGACGGCGAAGCCGAGCAGCCCCGCGAGCAGGACGCCGAGGCGCTTCCAGTCCTGACCGCCGGTGTGGTCGGAGGCCTCCCACACCCCCATGTCACGTCGACCGCGGGTGACCGTGAGCACCCCCACCACGAGCAACGAGGCGCCGATCACCCACGGCACGGTCGCGGGTCCGACGGCTTGGCCGAGGTTGTCGAGGCGGACCGCCTGCACGAGCACCGCGATCGAGAGCACCAGCAGGAACAGGCCGAAGCCCATCGTCGCGAGCGCCGTACGCCGGTCGTCGGCGACGTCGAGCCGCTCGGCCCCCTCCTCGCCCACCAGGTCACCCCGGACGTTGATCGGCCTGCGTCTGCTGGGCGGCACCGTTCGCCTCCTAGAGTCCGAGCTCGGCGATGACGTCGTCGACCCGGGACACCTCGTCGTCGAGGAACTGCGAGAAGTCGTCCCCGGTCTGGACCGCCGGGGTCCAGCCCTGGCGGGCGAGGGCCTCGTCCCACGCTCCGCTCTCGGTCATGTCGGTGACCAGGTCGATCAGCCCCGCGCGCTCGTCGTCGGTGATCCCGGGGGGCGCGACGACGCCGCGCCAGTTGGTGAGCTCGACGTCGACCCCCGACTCCTGGAGGGTCGGGGTGTCGGGCAGCGACTCGACCGGCTCGGTGCCGGAGACCGCGATCGCGCGCAGGTCGCCGGACTCGATCTGGGGCAGGAACTCCGAGACGCCGCTGATGCCGGCGGTGGCGCTGCCCGAGAGCAGCGTGGCGATCGCCTCGCCGCCGCCCGCGTGGGCGATGTAGTTGACGTCGGCGGTGTCGAGCTCGAGGTCCTGAGCGATCAGCCCGGCGAGGATCTGCTCGGCGCCGCCGGCCGACCCGCCGGCCCAGGACACGGACCCGACGTCCTGCTCCAGGTCGGCGACCAGGTCGTCGATCGTCTGGATCTCGGAGTCGGCGGGCACCACGACCACCAGGCTCTCGGTCGTGAGCTCGGCGATCGGGGTCACCTCGTCCAGCGTCACCGAGGACTCGTTGGCGGCGATGGCGCCGACCATCACCAGCCCCATCACCATCAGCTGGTGGGGCTGACCCTCGAGGTTGCGGAAGTTGCTGAGGCCGATGGTCCCGCCCGCGCCGCCGACGTTGTAGACCTCGGTGCGGCCGACGAGGTCCTGCAGGCTCGCCTGCATCTCACGCGCCGTGCTGTCCCAGCCGCCACCGGGATCGGCCGGCGCCATGACCAGCACCACGGCGAGCACCGCCGCGAGGGCGTACGGCAGCAGCTGCCGGGTCCGGGAGCCGGACTGCGTCATGCGGGTCACCTCCGAGGGCGTGTGACGTGGGTCCCAGCCAACCCCTGCCGGACACCGGCCGTCCACGGTCGCTCAGGTGGCGGGACGCCCGTCCAGCTCCCCGATGGTCGCCAGGCTCGGCTCGCGCTCGGCGGAGACCTGGGCCGCCGCCGCCTCGACGTCGCGCATCACGCGCAGCACGTTGCGGCTGGTGAGCTTCGCGAGGTCCTCGTCGGACCAGCCGCGCCCGGCGAGCGCGGCCAGCAGCCGGGGATAGCCGGTGACGTCCTCGAGGCCGGTGGGCAGCGTCGGGGTTCCGTCGTAGTCTCCGCCGAGTCCGACGTGGTCGATCCCCGCGACCTCGCGTACGTGCTCGCAGTGGGCGACCACGTCGTCGAGGGTCGCCGTCGGCTCGGGGTGCTGCCGCAGGTACTCCCGGCCGAGCTCCTCGGCCTCGGGTGCCGAGGTGCCGAGGCCCCGGCTGCGGCACTGCTCCACGAACCCGAGCGACCACGCGGCGCAGGCCGGGTTCACGAATGCCGGGACGAAGGTCACCATGCACACCCCACCGTTGCCGGGCAGCCGCTCCAGCACGTCGTCCGGGACGTTGCGCGGGTGGTCGCAGACGGCGCGGGCCGAGGAGTGGGAGAAGACCACCGGCGCCTCGGTCGCGTCGAGGGCCGCACGCATCGTGGTCGCCGCGACGTGGGAGAGGTCGACCATCATCCCGAGCCGGTTCATCTCGCGGACCACCTCGACGCCGAACCGCGACAGCCCACCCACCCCGGGGTCGTCGGTGGCGGAGTCGGCCCACGGGGTGTTGTCGTTGTGGGTGAGCGTCAGGTAGCGCACGCCGAGGGCGTGGAGCATCCGCAGCGTGCCGAGCGAGCAGTCGATGGAGTGGCCGCCCTCGGCTCCGAGCAGCGAGGCGATCCGGTCGCCGCGCCAGGCGGCCTCCACCTCCTCGGCCGTGGTGGCGAGGGCGAGCCGGTCGGCGTACCGCTCGACCATGCGGTGCACGCCGTCGACCTGCTCGAGCGTTGCGGTCACCGCGTCCGCGCCACTGAAGGACGTCGGGACGTAGACCGACCAGAACTGGCCGCCGACCCCACCCTGCGCGAGCCGCGGCAGGTCGGTCTGCGTCGGCGTCCCGCCCGCGCCGACATCAAGTCGGTCGAAGTCGTAGCCGACCTGCGTACGAGCCTCCCACATCAGGTCGTTGTGGCCGTCGATCACCGGGTGGTCGCGCAGGACGTCGGGGAGCATGGTCATGGCACGCACCCTAGGCACAGCCGACCACCCGACCGCTCGCCGTACCCGGCCCCACCCACCGCCGCCGGAAATCATCGCTCGCGCGGGAACGCCGTGTCGGCGCCAGGCGTTAGCGTCACGTCCCACCCGCACCCCTGTCCGGAGGTCACCTGCGTGAGCTTTGTGCCCGTCACCGGTCCGGCCGTCTTCGTGGCCGGCGAGGTCCCGCGCGACGGCGTGGTGGAGTTCACCGACGGGCGACACACGGTCACCATGCCCATGCGCGGCGCGCTGCCGGTGCTGACCCGGGCGCCCGCGCGCGAGGAGGCACACCCGAGTGTCCGGCTGATCGCCGGTGCGGCCCTGCTCGGGATGCGGCTGGTGGCGGCGGGTGCGTTCGAGCCCGGCGACGGGCGCTGGCGGCCGCTGCCGACGCAGGCCGACGACGAGCACGTACGCCGGCTCGCGGGCGACGACGCCGACGCCGTGCAGCTCGTCCACGACGTGGTCGCCGCGGTCGTCGACGCGCTGCCGCGCAGCGCTCCCTCGCGCCACCGCCCCGCGGTCGCGCCGTCGAGGACGCCGTTCCACGAGCGGCTGGAGCGTCGGCTCCGGCTCCACGACCCCGACGCCCGTCGGGAGGCAGCGGGCGACCTCGCCCAGCTGGTCAGGATCTCGCTGCGGATCGAGGCCGACGAGGAGGAGCTGGTGGCCGGCGCGGTCCGGGTGGTGCCGCAGGTCCACGACGAGCAGGACCCGATGCGGGTCTGCGACGCCGCGCTGCTGTGGACCGGCGAGGGGGTCGAGCTCGGCTTCGGCGAGCGGGCCCGCACCCACGCCCAGATCGCGCTGCGCGTTGCCGCCGACGCCTGGCCAGTGCTCGACCGGCTGCTGGAGCTGCGGGTGCCCGACCAGCTCGTCCTCGACACCGACGAGCTGGTCAGCCTGCTCGAGGAGGGGGTGGCCGGCCTCGCGGCTCGGGGCATCGACGTGATGTGGCCGCGCAGCCTCGGTCGCGATCTCACCGCCACGGCCGTCCTCGACCGGCGGCCGGCCACCGCCGGCGCGGTCCGCGAGGAGCCGTTGCAGACCGGCGTGCTGAGCGAGGAGGCGCTGTTCGCCTTCAACTGGCAGCTCGCCCTCCACGGTGAGCCGCTGACCCCGGAGGAGATGGACGAGCTGGCCCGGGCGGCCTCCCCCGTGTTGCGGCTGCGCGGGCAGTGGGCGGTGGTCGACCCGGCGCTGGCCCGCAAGGCCCGCAAGCGGCTGATCCGTACGGCCACCCCGGCGCAGGCGGTGGCCGCGGCGCTCTCGGGCGTCGCCGAGGTCGAGGAGGAAGCCAGCGAGGTCATCGTCGGCGCCAGCCTGCTGCGCGTCCGCGAGCAGCTCGAGACGGCGGCCACCCGCGACCCGATCGAGCCGCCGGCCGCACTGGCGGCCACGCTCCGCGACTACCAGCGTCACGGGCTGACCTGGCTCGACCAGCTGACCTCGCTGGGGCTCGGGGCGTGCCTCGCCGACGACATGGGCCTCGGCAAGACGGTGACCCTGATCGCGCTCACCCTCCACCGGGCCGCCCGCGAGGGCGGGTCGGGCCCGACCCTGGTCGTGTGCCCGGCGTCGCTGCTCGGCAACTGGCAGGCCGAGGTCGAGCGGTTCGCCCCCGGCGTCCCGGTGCGCCGGTTCCACGGCTCGCGCCGCGACCTGTCGGGGCTCGACCCGGCTGCCGCCTCGTTCGTGGTGACGACGTACGGCACGATGCGGGTCGACCACGGGGCGCTGGCCGAGGTGCGCTGGGACCTGGTCGTCGCCGACGAGGCCCAGCACGTCAAGAACGGCCGGTCGGCGACCGCGCGGGCGCTGCGCCGCATCCCCAGCGCCGCCCGGGTCGCGCTGACCGGCACGCCGGTCGAGAACGACCTGACCGAGCTCTGGTCGATCCTCGACTGGGCCACCCCCGGGCTGCTCGGCAGCCGCAACGCCTTCCGCCGGGTGTGGGCGGCCCCGATCGAGGCGGGGGTCGACCCGGCCGTGACAGCCCGGTTCCGTGAGCTGGTCTCGCCGTTCCTGTTGCGCCGCCGCAAGTCCGACCCCGGGATCGCGCCCGAGCTCCCGCCCCGCACCGACACCGACCACCTGCTGGCGCTGACCCGCGAGCAGGTGGTCCTCTACGAGGCCTACGTACGCGACTGCCTCGACCGGATCGAGCGGGCCGACGAGGCGGCCCGGCGCGGGCTGGTGCTGGCGATGCTCACCGGCCTCAAGCAGATCTGCAACCACCCCTCCCACTTCCTCAAGGAGGGTGCGCTGCGCCGATCCTCCGACAAGACCGACCTGCTCGACGAGATCGTCGGCACCGTCCTGGCCGAGGACGGCGCCGTCCTCGTCTTCACCCAGTACGTCGCCATGGCCCGGCTGCTGGTCGACCATCTCGCGCGGCAGGGCGTTTCCCACCAGCTGCTCCACGGCGGCACCCCCGTCGCCGAGCGGGAGCGGATGGTGGAGCGGTTCCAGTCCGGCCCGGAATCGGGGGGAGCGCCGGTCTTCATCTTGTCCCTCAAGGCCGGCGGCACCGGGCTCAACCTGACCCGGGCCGACCACGTCGTCCACTTCGACCGCTGGTGGAACCCCGCGGTCGAGGAGCAGGCCAGCGACCGCGCCCACCGGATCGGGCAGACCCGGCCGGTGCAGGTCCACCGGATGATCACCACGGGCACCATCGAGCAGCGGATCGCCGAGCTGCTCGCCCGCAAGCAGTCGATCGCCGACGCGGTGCTGGTCTCGGGCGAGGGTGCGCTGACCGAGCTGAGCGACGCCGAGCTGCGCGACCTGGTCGTGCTGCGTCCCGAGGGGCGGCGCTCGTGATGGCCACCCACGCCCGGCTCGCCCCGCGTCCGGCCGGCGCGGCCCGGGCCCGCACGTGGTGGGGCAAGGCGTGGGTGCGGGCCGTCGAGGAGGCGGCGTACGCCGAGGAGGACCTGCGGCACGGCCGCCGGCTCGCCCGCGGGGGCCGGGTCGGGGGCATCACGGTCGAGCCGGGCCGGTTCCTGGCGGCCGTCGAGGAGGGCGACGACGTCCTCACCGTGACCGGCGGGCTGCCGCAGTTCGACGAGGCCGCCGCGGCGGCGCTGACCGAGGTCGTCGCCGCGGAGTCGGGCCGGATCGCCGCGCTCCTGGCTGGCGATCTCCCGCACACCCTCGTCGAGCACGCCGACGAGGCCGGCGTCGAGCTGCTGCCGTACGGCGGCGAGCTGGACACCCGCTGCAGCTGCGAGCCGTGGGCCGACCCGTGCCGCCACGCCCTCGCCGTCCTCCAGCAGCTGACGTGGCTGGTCGAGGCCGACCCGTTCGTCCTGATCGCGCTGCGCGGGGTGGGCCGCGACGACCTGCTGGCGCGGCTCCACACCCTGACGGCGACCCCCGACGCCTCAGCCGCTACCGACCTTGACGTCGCTGCCGATGCAGCTCGCCGGACGGTCCGGCTGCTGGAGCTGCTCGACGACCCCGACGCCTCGCTCGACCACCTGTGGTGAGCGACCCGCGGACGGCCCTGGAGCGGGCCCGCCGGCAGACACAACGGCGGCTGGCCGCCCTCACCGACGACTTCGACGAGGTCGTCGCCGCCTCCCTCGACACCAACGCCGACGACGAGCACGACCCCGAGGGGCACACGATCGCCTTCGAGCGCTCGCAGGTCGACGCGCTGGTTCGGCAGGCCCGTGACCGACTGGCGGAGGTCGACGCGGCTCTCGTCCGTCTCGATGCGGGCAGCTACGGGAGCTGCGAGCGCTGCGGCCGGCCGATCGGCGAGGAGCGTCTCGATGCTCGTCCCGAGACCCGGCTCTGCATCGACTGCGCCCGGCTCGGCTAACGCAACGAAACCGGCGCTCCCGGGTCGCTATTGCGTACCGGGAGCTCGGGTTTCGTTGCGTTAGCCAGCGCCGCGGCACCCGAGCCCGGTCAGCGGCGGCGTGCGCCGAGGGCGTCGAGGGCCATCCGGGTCAGCAGCTCGCGCATCTGCGGCTCCGGCAGCAGCACGCTGTGGGGGGTGGAGTTGATCAGACCGAAGGCGGCGTGCGCCATGGCCAGGGCTCGGTCGGTGCGCAGCCCCCGGTGGACGCGGCGCAGCTGGCCGGCCCACACGTCGACGTACTGCCGCTGCAGCGTGCGGACCCGCTCGCGGGCGTCGGGCGGCAGCGACTCCCAGTCGCGGTCCTGTACGACGATCAGGGCGCGCCGGCGCAGCGCGAAGTCGACGTGCCAGTCGACGAGGGCCTGCAGCGCGGCCCCGGCGCCGCCCGCGGCGGCCACCCGCTCGCGCCCGACGCCGAGCAGCTCCTCGCTGATCGCGACCAGCATCTC
>Ga0136617_10000874_pt1 | contig 26208 bp, 18 predicted proteins | sample AntDrymUQ3222106_2_FD_129672 | JGI IMG/M metagenome (GOLD analysis project Ga0136617, IMG submission 129672) | Polar desert sand microbial communities from Dry Valleys, Antarctica - metaG UQ322 (21.06) | ecosystem: Environmental > Terrestrial > Soil > Desert | place: Antarctica: Dry Valley...
TCTTCAAACGGATTACTGTCGAGCGTCCATTTAAGAAGATCGCTCATTCTTGGCAAAAATGGGAATTCGTGATTCACGAATCTGTCCTTTTGATCCTTTGGCGTCCCGGGCCAACCGGCCTTGATCGAGGGCAAATTCTCGTTTTTAACGTATCACACGATCACTGCCTTATCATTCTCGCTCCAAATAATCAAAACGGCCAGTGCAGCTAACACCAAAACGACCCCGATGCCGATTCGTAGAATCCATTTCTTCATCAATTATCGAATTATACCAACGTTGAAGGTGAAAAGGATAAAAAACGGGCCGTGCGGTAGTGTCCTAATTCTTGTGTTGTTCTTTAAGAATAACCACAAACAACACGAAGCAACACTAAAAAGATTCGCTTTCCGTGTTGCTTCGTGTTGGTTTTGTGGTTTTCAGTTCCTAGCAAATCCGAATTTAAGACACGTTCGGTCGTGTTGTTCCGTGGAAAAATTAGTGCTAATGTTTTAAATGGTTTATTACGACGTTTACTTGTTTTGCGGTTAAAGTGCAATTAAAGAGGTTTTTGATGAGAGCGTTTTTTTCCAATCTTGTTTTATTTATAGTTTTTGCGGTTATTTTTTCGGGTTTGAGTGCCTGTTCAGGAACAGCGAGTTCGCAACGGGGACCGGTGGACGAAACGGCGCCGCCGGCAAACGCTCCATCGAACGCCGAAGTATCAAAAAAACGGTCCGAATATCCACCGATCGCGTCCGCAGTCGCAACGGCCGATATCAAGAGTTTAGACGGCAGCACTTTTAAGGTCGCCGACAAAATGGGTTCGGTGATTTTGCTGAATTTATGGGCCACATGGTGCGGCCCCTGCCGAGCCGAAATGCCAGCTCTCGTCAGAATGCAGGACACGCACCGAAACCAGGGTTTTGAGGTGATCGGCCTAAATACCGACGACGAAACGCCCGATGAAATAAATACGTTCGCCGAAAGCATGAATCTAAATTATCAGATTGTATGGGCGGACACACAACTGCAGTCTTCGCTCCTGAAAATCAGCAAATTCCCCGGCATACCCCAGAGCTTCCTTATCGACAGGGACGGCAATCTTCGCGGTGTTTTCCGGGGCGCCAATCCGGCCGATATTCGAAAAATGGAGGAATTGGTCGCAAAAGTGGTAAATGGAGAAGGTGTTGCGAGTGAACAGACGGTTCCGCAACCTCCGCCCGCAGATTCAGAACTCCCGTTGGAAAACGACACCATGGATCAGCCCAAGAATAAACCGAAAGGAAAATAGAAGGTTTCAGCTGATGTTTGCCGCCCTCGGCTCACCCAGGGCAGGAAACTCCGGCTTGACAAGAATTGTCTTAAAGCTTGCCAGGCTTACGAGTCCGGCAGCAGCACCTTTGGGCTTATTGACAAATTTCTTCTGCGTGTAATGAACCGCTGCTTTCGGCTGCGATTTTCCCTGGCTGTAAAAAGCGGCAAGCTGAGCGGCTTCGAGCAATGTTTTTTGAGGGATTTCCTTCCTGTTAGGATTACGCACAACGACATGTGAACCAGGGTAATCGGCCGCGTGCATCCAAAGATCGAGCGATTTAGCGACGCGAAATGTCAGATAATCATTGTCTCTGGCCTTTTTTCCGACCAGAATTTCGAAACCGTCCGATGAAATAAAGCTTCTTGCTCCGGAATTTGTTTCGGCCGCTTTGCCGCGTCGTATTTCAGACGGTTTTCTTGATCGATCCGTGATGATTTCACGCAGATAATCTTCGTCCTTCGCAATGACTGCCTCATCGAGCCGTGCCTTTCTCAGATGCAACTTTTCAAGCTCCGACTTTATTATTTTAAGACGTTTTACGATCTCTTCACCGGCATTTCTTGCCTTCGTATATCGTTTGAAGAATTTTTCGGCCGCTTCCGTGATCGGAGTATCCGCGTCAACATCGACTGCGATCTCTGCAAGATTTTCGTCGTAATAGTCCGTGACGAAAATTTTATTGCCTTCACGGCGCGCGTTGGCCACATTTGCCAGCAAGAGGTCGCCAAATCGCTTCCAAATCTCCGCATCGCCGTGACCCGCCAAATCTTTATTTAAGTTTTCGGTTAATTTCGTCCTTTTAGAAATCTCCTGTTTTAGTTTGGTTCGAGCCGAATTTGTTAAAGATTGAAAACGTTTTTCCTCATCCTTTTCTAAATAAAACCCATCCAGGCTCTCCGACAACGACTCTTCTGTCGCTTTCTGTTCTACTCCGCGTCTCCGCGTCGCTGCGTCTCCCTTTCTCCTTGGGTCATCGTCTCGAAAAGGGGGAGCGTAGAGATCGCCGATCACCTGTCCTTCACCAAGATTTTCACGGCTTGCGTCGAGAATCGTCCGGTTCGCGTCCAGCAAAAACAGATTTGCCGAGCGGCCCGTTAGTTGGATAATCAGATAATAACGATGAGTTTCGCCGAGTTCATCACGAACCGTAAAATCGAATGACAAAACCCGTTCGCCGGGCAAACGATCAATCCCATGAAGAACTGCACCGGAGAGGCGTTTGCGAAGAAAAACGGAGAATGCGGACGGATGAGCCGACATTCTTTCGAGATCCTTCAAACGCCGCCTCATGAGATAAATTCGCGGATTCGCAGGTTCGACGCTTATAAAAAGATACCTCGAATCGGGAAGACGAAAATCGACTGCCAGCTCAAACCGGGAAAGTTGGAAGACCTTCCCGAGTTTCTGTCCGGTTAATACTGGCTCAAGTTCGACGCGAATCCTTTCAAGCGTAGTTACATCCACAGAAAATAGTCTAGAGTGTTAAAAGAAAAAGTCCAACGTCAATAATATATCGACATTGGACCTTTATCCGAAAAGATTATTTTAGTCAAATTCCTTAACGAGAATCGTTCCCGAGACGATGTCATGGGCGGCCCGCTTCTCTTCGTTAAATAAAATCGGAAGAAATCCGATCCCGCCGGCGGCGAGCGAAAGCAGGTAAACGGAGGAGCTAACCGCAGCCTGATGCAGTGTCGGATAAGCGTTTTCGTCCGCGTCCACAAGTTCGAGCGAAAAAATTCTCATACCGAATGTCCTCCCGGCGTAGCTGATCGAAACGGTAAGATATATAAACATTACAATTGACAGGACAGCGGCAAATGCAAAGAATCCCATCAGCGACATCCATCCTTCACGAGTAAGCAAAAACGGGGATATCAGAATTAAACTGGAGAAACCGCCGAGGATCAAATCAAAAAGCCCCGCATTAAAACGCATCGAAAGCGGTGCCAGATCGTCGATCTCCTCATCAACCTCAATTTCCACCGCTTCCATTATCTCCGGCTCGACGGGCTTTTCTTTTATCTGGATGCGATGCGATGTTTCATCCCTTAAAAGCTCTTGGCGATTTTCCGCGAATTTCGGTTCCGCACTGTCAAAGCTCGTCACGATCCTTGCAGGCTGGGGGATAGGAGGGAGCTTGTTGGTATCGAAGCCTTTTTTCTCGATTCGCAGCGACGAAACCAGTTTTGGCTTCGGAGCAGCGGGAATCGGTTCACATGCGGTGCTTCGTCTTGGTGGAAGTTCGTCGGATCGCGAAACTACGTTGAACGGGTAATTCCGATTTACAGCGGTTTTTGCAGCGGGAGCGGTTTTAATCTCTTTGTTCTCTTCGGTCAGAAATACACGGCGGGATTCCTCAATTCTTTTGAGCGCGTTTGCGACCTTTAAATTCTCGTGAACGACCGGGTTGGCTTCTTCGACAAATTCCGTTATTAAAGCGTTCGCACCGTTTGTAACGATCTGTTTCTGATAGACCGGCGCTGCATCTACCGACGCCTCATTTCGTTGAGCTCCACTGTTTCTTTGTCTGACAGAATTTTGCAGCTGTAGCCGCCAATCGGGAAGCGCGGCATTTTTGGTTTGAAATTCGACCAGGGTAGGGCTCGTCTTTTTGATTGCAAGACTGGCCGTGTCGATGCGGGGCACAACCGGCTTCGCCGCTACTGGAGTCTCTATCCGAACCGGTGCGGCCCGCAACGCAGGAGCCGCCTTTATTCCGACATTGATCACTTCCGAAACGGGGGCAATTTTCGATTGAAGTTCCTCACGAACCGTGTCGTTCATCATCGCTCCGCACGTCAGACAAATCGACAAAGTTGGTGCTAGATCGCGTTTACAAACGGGGCACATCATAGGCTTGGTTATGCTGAAGTGGAATTTGATTTCGAGAGAGCCGGGACTAAACAACGAGATAATATCAGAAGTTACTTTAAGTAGTCAATAGTAAAGTGTAGAAAACTTTAACTTTTCTTTTGCTGCAAAGAATGATCAATAATGCGGAAAATAAGGAACTTAGCGAGGCGATAAGACTGATGTGCCTTACAAATTTGAAAAAGGTGTTTTTACGCCTTCGCGCATTGCATAACGAATCTTCAACGGTTGGTTCACAATCGCTGCCGACCGCCGAAGCCTGCTTCGAGTTCATGCCACCACTCTATTCTTTCGTCTTCACCCAGCCGCCAGCACAGCAAAACGACGCGGCCGTCTTTCATACTTGGAAAATCAATCAGGCCTAGGGAATAATCCTTCAGCTGAACACCTTTTTCGTCTAATTCCGTAGTTATCTTGCCGATCTTATATAGAGAATTTACATATCCCGCACCGCCCCGCATCCCGCCCCCAAATTCCGACGCTCCCGCCGCCGCCCGTGCGGATTCGCGATACACTTCCAACTTCGAGTACAGCTTTTGGATCGTTTTCAGATTTGCGCTGACGACTGGTAGTAATTCGTTGGCTTCTTCAATTGTAAAGAGTTTCATTGTTCGTCTTTAACACGGACGAAATCATTGATGGTTTCGTTTTCATCATCGCTAAAACCCGGTTCGACCGCTACATTCCGGGGAATCCGCGACAATTGTTCACGACCGCCAGGGCGCAGAACTTCGGGAATCGACATTTCGTCCGGCGGGATGAAAGACGGCACATCATAATCGCCGGACTGTGTAATGTCCTTGCGAATAAGCTCGGAAATATCACCCAAATCGATAAAAAAGTCGGCGACGTCGATGAGTCGCGGTGCAGTATTCGAACGAAAACCGGCGACTTCCACCCGGCAGCCTTTATATGCCACCGCATTTATCGCGTAAACGAAATCTTCGTCGCCCGAAACCAGCACGGCCGTATCATAGCGCCCGGCCAGACTCAACATATCCACGGCGATCTCGACATCGAGATTTGCCTTGCGCGTCCCGTCGTAAAACGTCTTCAGCTCTTTGTGGACGACGCGAAATCCGTTGCGCCGCATCCATAAAAGAAAGCCCTGCTGCCGCTCTGCCCCAGCATCGACGCCGGTGTAGAAAAACGCGCGCAAGAGCCTGCCATCGCCGAGAAGAATGCGAAGGAGCTTGTTGTAATCGATATCGATCGTGTGAAAACGGGCTGCGTGAAATAGATTATTGCCGTCGATAAAGACTGCGACGCGACCGCGATGCCCAAACTTCCATGAGGAGCTGGTAGTCGTGTCAAACTGCATTTTATTGACCTCTACGGTTAATTTCTGTGTAGCTAATTCAAAATGCAGCTGAAGCTGAGAAAAACGGCGAGCTAAAGAGTTCGTAACGTTAAATCGTGATCAATCAATACCTGCAATCGATATTATCTTTATCAACTTTCAATTTATATTCAAACAATAATTGTAAAAACGGGAAATTCGCTCCCTCGCACCACAACTGCCATCAAATGAGCTCAGCCCTAGTTTGCATTGACAATCCGAATTGGTCAAGCAATTCGAATTGAATCAAGATAGTTTACGAAAGACGGCTTCTCTCCTCCTCGTCCATATGTACGTCTTTATTGGTATTCTATATAAGATATAGACGCTCCAATTCTCATAATGTCTTCCGTTCAGTGCTCAATTATTCCAAAGAAATAATCGCCAGAAAGACGATTTTGTTTGCAGACAAATGAAAAAGTGCCTTTCTTTTTACGTTAGGTTAAAATAGCCAAGCTGTTTTGAGTCGGGAAAAGACGGGATTCGAAAGAGAATTCCCGTACAAGACGCACTAAATGCTGCGTCGACGTTTACTATGAAGAAAACTTTTCGGATTTCGGCTTCTGGGTTTCGACCTTCCAACCAAACACCCAAGGCCGATGATCGCAAAGGCGCATCCGCTGGCGGCGCTCCGCAATCCGCCGTAGTCTTCGGGGTTTTGCCCGTCATGGAGGCTTTGCGCGCGAACGCACGGCATATCGACAAGATCCTTATCGCCGAAGGAGCGAAGGAAAACCGTCTTCGAGACATAATCGAGCTTGCACGTCAGAATAATATTTTGATTAAGCGTGTATCGCGGGACAGTCTTTCGCGATTTGTCGAGGACGGTCTAAATCACCAGGGCGTGATTGCTTTTACTGCTTCGGCGGCTTACGTTCCGGCTGAAGAAATCCTTGATGCAATTGAAGCGAATGCGTTGCTCGTTGTGCTCGATGGAGTCGAGGACCCCAGAAATCTGGGTGCGATCCTGCGCACCGTTGAATGCTCCGGTGCGGACGCCGTTTTTATCCCCGAACGGCGGGCTGTCGGCTTGACCGACATAGTAGCCAAATCGTCCGCCGGGGCCTCGGAGCATGTCAAGGTTGCGAAAGTCGCTAACATAAATCGTTTGATCGAGGAATTGAAAGCGAGGAATATCTGGGTCATTGGGACAAGCGGTAATGCGGAGATGGACTATACCGAATGGGATTGGAAACAGCCAACGGCACTGATTCTAGGCGGTGAAGGCAGCGGCTTGCACCGTCTGGTTGCCGAAAACTGCGATGTTTTGGTAAAAATACCGATGTATGGAAGAATAGAATCATTGAACGTATCGGTCGCCGCAGGCGTTATATTGTTCGAAGCAGTCCGGCAGAGAGTGGTAAGCGGCGAGCCGATAAGCAATAAGCACTAAGAAATACGCGTTAGTTCCTAAAATTGCTTTCTCAAACTGACAACTGAACACCGACTACTGAAACTTAAAAATTATGTTTTGCCCAAAATGTGGAATTGAAAATCCGGAGACCGGCAAATTTTGCCGCAGCTGCGGCGTAGACCTCGGCAATGTTTCGGCAGTCATGAGCGGTAATTTGCCGGCAAGTTTGACCGATGCGGGTGTCGCGCATATTCATCACGAAGCCAGGCGGCGCAGTGATCCAAACGAAGTTTATGCGGATGCGGTAAAGAGCATTGTATCGGGAATCGGCTTTATTATTGTTTCGATTGCATTGTTTGTGACGAACGTCGCGGGCGGGCGGGTCTGGTTTTGGGCGATGCTGTTTCCGGCTTTCACGTTTTTGGCAAAGGGAATTTCGGGATATATGAAATACAATAAAATGGAAAAATCGCGGATCGGACACGCTCAACAAACGTCTCCTGCTTTGAATCAGCCCCAGGTAAATGCAAGTCTTCGGCCGTCGCAAGCTGAGTACGTCTCGCCCGAATCGCGATACAAGACCGGGGATCTGGTTCCTTCAAGCGTTACTGATGGCACCACAAAACATCTGGAAACAAATTCCGAAGGCGAAACGATGACGCTGCCAAAAAGATAAAGGTATGATTGATGCAGAAAATCTTACACAAATCCTGATGTTCTAAGTTAAGGATCAGTCAAGTAATTATCCAAGCACATTCCATCGCTTCTGCTGCACTAAAGGTAATCAGGCTATAAAAGCATTGACCTATTTTCGCACGATTACTCTCGCATTCCCGGCGTTGCCGTTGGCGTCAAATACGCGGAGCGTGACGGCATATTCGACCGCAGCTTTTATGGGTATTTCAATCGTGTATCGTTCGTTGGGCGAGTCGGAAATTCCATCATCCGCATACACGGCCTGCCACTCACCGCCGTTTACGCTGTATTCGCCGCGATTTAGATAACTCGATTTGTCCGAGGCGATAAATGCAATTCGTGCTCTGTCGCCCGCGAACTGCGGGGTTCCGACAGCGGTAACCGTTGGCTGACCGTTATCTATATCAAAAGGCTCGCTGACCTTTTCCCCGATCAGCGCCTGACCGATAGGATTTTCCGGAGCATCCTTTGCCACGATCTTTAACGTATATCGGCCATCGGCGAGGGACTGTCCGTCGATAGTGTGAAAATTTTCGGGGATATTCTCGACCAGTAATTTGTAGTTAGCGTCGCCGGCTTCTTTATAATAAACCTCGTAGATCAACCTATCACCGTTCCGGTCCTCGGCCGTCCACTGAAATGCCTTCGCACCGCGTTGATAGACCCGGCGAGGAGGAATTGAGGCGTTGGGAAATCCGAAAGTCTGCGGGTCGAGCCCCGAAAGCTCAATATTCGGATCGATCTGAATCGGCGGATTCGCTATCAAGCCCACATTGGTTGGTAATATCTGAATTGCAAGAATTTCAGGTGCAATATTGCGTGGAAGGTAGGAAACGTTGACTTCGTTTAAGACAGCAGTCTCACCGGAACTCTTTAAAACCGCACGCCACTGTAAATACTTTGCTTTCGGGCTCGCAACCTGCCCGCTTTCCGCTTTGGCGTTTACCGTGCTCCAGGGGCTCCAAGTCTCTTCGGGACGATCGGTGTTTCCGCTTCGGGTCTGTATCTGAACATTTCCGCTGGCATTCCACCAGATCCGTCCCCACGTCGCTGCTGCTTTAGCGTCCAAAATGGCGGATTCATAAATTCCTTCCGCTACTCGTTCGCTGCCGAACCGGAACAGCGTGCCCTGATTGCTCGAAGTCGCGTACAAATTCTGACCAATGGTCATTATTGTCGACACTTGATTTGTGTCCGATTGCAGCAGGAGCCGTTCGCTCCCGTCATTATCGATACTGTAAATTCTGCCCTTATCGGAGGTTCCAAGCAACACACCGTTTCCGGTCCGATGTGCATAGAGCGAGAAACCGGTGATGCTTGCCGAGGTCCACAAAATATCGCTCCCGCCATCGGGCAGGATGCGATAAACGGCGGTCCTTATGCCCGTCAGATCGTAACGGCTTTTTGGGGGCGGTTCGGGCGCGGCAGGGCTAATTGTCCCGGCCGAGACGGTTTTATTCTCCGGAGTCGAGGAAGCTGCCGGAGGCACCGCCGGTATCGCTGCTGAGGCGGATTCACCGAGTGCTAGGGCGAAAACCGTGCCATCAGGTGCCACGGCAATTTCATGAATCTCACGCAGGGGCGAATCGAGCAATGCAAACGGCTTTCCCTCCGGACCGAACTTCAATAACAGCCCGTTAGAATCGGTTCCCGCGTAGAGATTACCCCGGCCATCCGTTGCCAGCGTGATAATGTGAGTTTCGCTGGTGTCGAACAGCAGCGACGATTCGGGTGTCGCATTTGCCGACTGCACACGGTAGATCTTTCCGCCTTCGCCGGTGCCGATCGCGAGGCCTCCATCAGTCATAACGGCAAGCGACCAAATGTATTTTTCCTTAGCATCGAAATAAACTGTCGCCGTTCCGGCCGAATCGATTCGGTAAACCTTTCCATCCGGCGACGTAGCCGCGAAAAGCTCGCCGTTTTTCCCGATAGCGAGGGCACTAACGTTGAGTTCGTTCAAATCGGTAAATAGTGCGCCCGCGCCGTTTGGGCCGACCTTGAATATACGACCGTCGCCGCCTGTTCCGAGGAACACATTGCCGGCTGCGTCTACAACGCTCGACCAGATATAAGGCTGCTCGGTTTTATAGATTTCGGTCAGTTTCGGAGCAAGCGAGATCTTGCCATTATTGTCGATGGAAACGCCTCTTGCTTCTCCTTTTAGCACATCGGCCCTCGAATTTACAGACCAGATCGCGGGTTCGCTGGAAAAGACCGATAAAGAAAATATCGTTATGAGAAGTACGGACAGGAAAAATTTCTTCATTAAGGTAATTAATCGCAGAGGTCTCCAGATTCTAAATATAATCACAAACTTGTCCAAAAAGACACCGGAGCAACATCAGCATGAAAATAAGATAGAGCATTTCACATTCAAACTTTCCCAACCGAAGATTTCTCTTTGGATTTCGACCCGGGAACAACCGCTGCCGGCTTAGCTTCGAGAAACCTTAGGGCGTCGCGCAGTTCTTCGGCGTCGCCTGTGATCAGCCTCGCGCTTCGCTCGCGTGAGAGGTATGCCCAGAACCATTCCAGCATTACGTAAACGCGGTTGCGGAAACCGATCAAAAAAACGACATGCAGAAAAAGCCACATCAGCCAGGCAATGAAGCCGGAAAAATGCCAACCCTTTATATCGGCAATTGCCTTGCTCCGGCCGATCGTCGCCATTGTACCTTTATCGATGTAACTGAAATTTTTTCGAGCTTCATTTCGCATGTCCCGCAGAATGTTGGTCGAGGCGAGCGACCCCATTTGCATTGCAGCCGGACTAAGGCCGGGAACGGGCTCGCCATTTTCCTGAGTAAGCGACGCCATGTCGCCGATCACGAAGATGTTTTTGTATTCGGGGATTGAAAGATCAGGCAGTACAAAGACGCGTCCGGCTTTGTCCGTTTCGACTCCGAGCGCTTTGCCAAGCGGCGATGCGGCGACGCCGGTTGCCCAAAGCACGACGTCGCATTCGATCCATTCTTCGCCGACTTTTACTCGGCCGGGTTCGATATCGGTCACAAAACTATTAAGCCTGACCTCGACGCCGGTGTCTTCAAGCTGCATTTTCGCACTGTCGGACAGGTCTTTTGCAAACGTGCCGAGAACCCGGTCGGTGCCTTCGAACAGCATGACGCGGGCTTTAGTGGTGTCGATTGCCTTGAAATCCTTCGACAACGCCTGACGGGCAATACCCGCAATCGCTCCGGCGAGCTCAACGCCCGTCGGCCCGCCGCCGACCACAACAAAATTCAATGGTTTATTCGTTCCGTTCAGATAAGCTTCGCGTTCGGCCAGCTCGAACGCGAGCAACACGCGCCGCCGCATCTCAAGGGCATCCTCGAGCGTTTTCAGGCCGGGTGCGGCTGTCTCCCAATCGTCGCGGCCGAAATAGGAATGCCTGGCACCGGCCGCAACTATCAGATAATCGAAAGAAATTTCCGAGCCGTCGTCCAGCCGGACAGTCCGCTTTTGCTTATCGAATCCGACTGCTTCGCCTAAAATTACCTCGATATTTTTTGCGCTGTGAAGAATGCGGCGGATCGGCGACGCAATTTCGCCGGGCGACAAAACGGCGGTTGCAACCTGGTAGAGTAGCGGTTGAAAAGTGTGGTGGTTTTTGCGGTCGATGAGAGCTACATCGACGAGTTTGTTTTTCAGCGCTTTTGCCGCCCATAAACCGCCGAAGCCGCCGCCGATTATAATTACTCTCGGTCTATTTTCCATAGCTTCGGCCTCTACTATTAAATGCGGCTTTGCGGGTATTATATATCAACTTCGGCTGAGATTTCTGTTGACGTCCTGATTTAATTCTGCGGAGCGAGACACTTAATTTCATTCTCCTATGTTTCTTATTTCTTGTTCCTCTTATTCCGCAACTTCGTGAAACTTTGCTTATGAGCCGATATATTTCGCGTAAAGCGATCTCGCGACTGAAACATTGTCGGTGCCGCGGATAATTGCACGGGCATCGCGAAAAACCGTTACCTCGTTTTCACCCGATGAAAAGCGGACAAGGTATTCATTTTGCATAACTTCCGAAACATTCTCCAGCTTTTCGGCAAGCGATTCCAAACTTAAATTTGTCGGCCGCGGAGGCGATATCTGCACGGCATTGCGTCCGCAGAGGACAGCTGAAAATTCCTGCGATTCGGCATCTAGAAGTTCGAAGTTCCGCCGATCGCAGGTTTCGCAGTCGGGATTAGGTAAGCTGAGTTTTATTTTTCGCCAATCGTTCCGCCAGATGTCGAACTGCATCAGTGAGCGGTGAAGGGATTCGGTGCCGCCGACGAGAATTTTGATCGCCTCGGCGACCTGCACCGCCGAAACCGTTGCGATTATAGGCATTATGACACCGGCCGTGTCACACGTCGGCGAGCTTCCGGCGTCCGGCATTTGCTCGAAGATGCAGCGCAAACACGGCGTTTCACCGGGAATGATCGTCATCGTCGTGCCGTAGCTTGAAACAGCCGCTCCGTAAATCCAAATTTTGTTGTGTTTCACACAGGCGTCATTTAGAAGATAACGCACCTGAAAATTGTCCGTGCCGTCCAGAACAAGGTCGCAGTCTTTAATAAAACTCTCGATATTTGAATTATTTACATCGGCAATTATCGCTTCGACCTCGATTTCCGAATTGATCTCGGCTATCCGATTTTGCGCCGCGATAGCTTTCGGCAGACGCTCCGACGCATCACTCTCTTTGTAGAGAGTCTGTCTTTGGAGATTGGTAAATTCGACAAAATCCCGGTCAACGATCCGAAGCCTGCCAACACCAGCACGCGCGAGCATTTCGGCTTGAGATGCTCCAAGAGCACCGCACCCCAGCAGCAAAACGCGGGAATTCAGAAGTTTTTCCTGACCTGCTTTGCGGATTTCGGGGAATAATATTTGGCGGCTGTATCGTTCGTTCATTAATTTTTTGACTATAACAGATGAAGGAGAATTAACTTGCAAGGTAATTCTTGCTAAAGAATTTCTTTATTCTATTGTATATTGAAATAGACGTTGCGATTTTCGCAACTGTCCGAATTTATGACGATTGAAACCACGTAAAAAATTCCACTCTCACTTTGGAAGGACGGAACCATTCGCGTCAAAGGCACTCGCTTACTCGTTGACATGATTGTCGATTCTCATAAACGCGGCGAATGCCCTGAAGAAATCTTTGAATCCTTTCCTTCGAAAGAATACACGGTTGCAGATATTTATTCGGTAATTGCGTATTATTTGACACACAAGAAAGAGATGGAAAAATATTTTGCGAAGCGCGAAAAGGAAGCCGATGAAATCAGACAACAGATTGAAACTATGCCCGGTTACAAGAAAAAACGAGACGAATTACTTAAAAAACTCCGTGATCGCCGGGAAAATTACAAAGAACCACGGCTTTAACTTTCCCGGATGAGATAGGTTATGGTTAGGCTTTTCTTAATTATATCCTATTGTGTTGCAAATATTTCTTGATCAAATTTCGACCACGGCATACTCAACGGGCTAAAACGTCGAATTCCGAACCTTGATTTCGTAACAACTCAAATCCTCAATAAAGAAAAAGAAATAGACCCGCGACTTTTGAAATTAGCATTTGAAGAACATCGCGTGATCATCACGCACGACAAAAGAACTTTTCCAAAGCATGCATACGCTGCGATCACAAGTGGACAAAAAATCGCCGGTGTATTAATCGTGCCGAAGAATATGCAAATCGGATTTGGCCGTAGGCGAGCTTGAACTTATTATACAGTGCGGTGAAGAAACGAATTCGAAAATAGAGTTGAATTTTTGTCATTCCATTTATAAATGAGCGCGTTATGTTCAGAGAATAAGGCGCTTTCTGACAGCTGCCGTCATTTCTCCGACAGGCGCGGTTTGTCCAGACCATATTTCGAATTGTTTCGCGCCCTGTTCAACTAGCATTTCCAATCCGCCGAGAGTCAATATACCTGCCGCTTTCGCCTCACGAATTAATCGTGTTTCACCGGGATTGTAAACAAGATCGTAAACCAGTTTCACGCCTTCCAATTGCTCGGCGTCGGCTATGGTTTCGTTTTCCGCAGCTCCTTTCGTGCCAAGCGGAGTCGCGTTTACAATAATATCAAAGCCGGTTGTCAGTTGTCGGTTGTCAGTTGTCAGTTGCATAATGGCTATCCCAAAATCCCCGGCTAATACGTCAGCTTTTTGTGGATCGCGCGCTAAAAGGGAAACGTCGGCGCCTTCCCCCTGCAACGCATAAATGCACGCACGGGCAGCTCCACCGGCGCCGAAGACGGCGACGCGAGCATTTTGTAAATCTCCGAATTTGTTTTTCAACGGCTCAATAAAGCCGTATGCGTCGGTGTTGAACCCATAAAATTTACCGTTCTCGATTTTCACCGTATTGACCGCTCCAATTTTCCGGGCAGTTTCGTCGATAAAATCGAGGTGTTTGAGGATCGCTTGTTTGTGGGGGATCGTAACCGAAAAGCCCGCGAAATTAAGCTCGATCTCGCGAGTTTCGGCTTTCACCATCCGCCCCATAAATTCGTCGAGATTTTTTACCTGGAGAGGAACGAAAACGGAGTTCAAATTACTTTTTTTGAAAGCAGCGTTGTGCATGAACGGCGAAACCGAATAGCTCGTGTTGCCGCCGATAATACCGTAAACAGCCGTCTTTTCGTCGAGTTTCCTGACGCGGTAAACATCGATCAGATCCTCGGCAGAAATTTGTCCCGGCGCGGTTTCATTGCCCGTTATAAGCGAGGCATATGTCATAAAAGCGCCGTGCGCGAGACCCAAAATTCGCGTCCACTTTCCGGCTTCGCCCATTGCTATCGGGATGATCTGTTTATTGTAGATTCTGGCATTTTCGAGCAGTTTCCAAACCGGAATTGAATCGGTTATATCATCGGCTTGAATGGCAATTTTTACTATGTTTCCCGCAAGACTCGAAAGAGCGTCCCAATTCAAACACATGTTTTCCGGGTGACCGGAGAAATCATGATAGGACACAATTCTGGTTGTTTTTTCGGGGTTTATTGTAAGCAGAAGCTTTGGATCGAGTTCGATATCGATCATAAATCCGGGTTCGAGCGCCCAAAATACGCGTTCCCAGAATTTAAGCTGTTCGCCAATCTTAATTTCACGCATTCCACCCTGATTTTTGGGACGAAACGTAATTAGATACTGCTTTTTTATCGATGGCAGATTCGCAAGTGCTTTTCTGACCTCATTCCTCGCCAGGCAGTCAAAGCGCAATTCGATAACGTCCGCGAATTTTTCGGCGCGTCGTATTTTTAGAGTCAATTCGTCCGCGGTTTTAGCACACACCGAGACACAGATTTTGCCGTTGGACATGGTCGTTACCCGCGGGTTTCCGTAGCGCCTAAAGTCATAACGAAACTCAGCGATGCAATCAGGCATGCAATCACGCCCACCGCCGCAACCGAGACGATCAATGTTTGGCCGCTTTGTTCGACAGCGATGGCGGTCAACGCCCACGCGATTGCCAGCGGATAGAAATAGTTTGTCAGTTTGATGCGAACTAAAACTCCCATTGCCGCAGCAAAAACAATTAATGAAACGCCCATCACGGTCGCGACCGAAACGGACATCCCCACGTTGAGATAAACGAGCAGCACCGCGAAGTTCACAAGAGACGCGGCAGTAACCCAGCCGAAATAAATGCCGAACGGAACTTTAGTAAGCGCGGCTTCAGCAGTCGAACTGGGATTACGGAGCTTTATATTTATCAGCAAAAGCGTTATCAGCAATCCAAGAATAATTGCAAAACAAATAACTATCTGATCCTGATGCCAAAAATAAATCCACGCACAGTTAAACGTGCAGCTCAATATATAAAGCGAGCGGACATCCCGAAAACGGGTGGCATTGACGGACGGCAATTGATAAATGCTGAAAGCCGTCATGCCCAAATAGATCAAGCTCCAGATTGCGAAAGCATAGCCAGCGGGTGTTAAAACCGTCGGGTATTTGTCCGAAATCATCTCCGGCGTTATGCCGTTGACTTTTCCCACGGCCGCGAGCCAATTAAAAGCAATTGTCCCGATTGTGGCGGCTAGCACGAGAAATGCTCTCAATCTATCGGAGCCGGAGGCTTTTTCGTTCATATGTTAGCGATTGTAGTTAAGCCGGGAAGAGGTAGTCAATTTGGATTTCACCAGTTCCGGCTTGAGGAATTCACGATTTCGTATGACAATAACTGAAAACGTAAAGTTTTGTAAAGAAATCGAAATCGTTGGAGCGAAGGTTTCCAACCATATTTACGGCTAATGCGTCTAAACGACATGCTTGGCACCGATATTGCAATAAAGCCAAGCGGCGCACTTCCCTTTTCCCCGTTGCGTAAAAACATGGAAAAAGGAAAACATAGAAAAATGAAGACCCTGAAACAAATTATATTTACCTTTGTGGCGGTCGCTGGGCTTTCAGTGGCGGTGTCGGCCCAAAAGCAGGACCCGAAAAAACCGCCCCCGAAGGATCCCCCGCCGGTCGTAAATCCGGGCAAGCCAAAAAAACCGCCCCCGAAGGAGACTCCAACTCCGCGCGATCAAGACAAACCGAAAAAACCCGGGATGGCTTTCTTTGTCTATTCAAGAGAAAGACATACCGATTTAAGGATAAATTTATTAGAAGTTAGAGGCATTTCTTGAGAATTGCCTCTTTTTCGCGAGCCTGCGAGGATCGAGAAATCCTGATTCTCGCAGAATTTCCCCACTCGGATCATCATCTTCCGATCTTTACCTCACGCCTCCTCAGCCGACAAAATATTAGCCAAATTTATTATTGTTCCGACTTCCCTTCGGGTATTTCGTGGATGATCGTTCATAAAATCTATCAGTAATGAACAATTTATGATGTTCGATTAGTAGCAAATCGAAATCAAAGACAAACCATTAGCTTAAAACTATCGCCAGCAAACCGATCAACCCGCCGCCTAAAACAACCCACAAAACGCCGATCTTGAAATGGAATAGAGCGATGAACGATGCCAGGCTGACGACAGCGGCGAACCAATTCACGTTTGCGTTAAAGCCATTTGGAAATATCACCGCCGCCCCGAAAACTATTGCAAGGTTCAAAATCACGCCAACCACCGCGGAAGTTACCCCGGAAAGAGCTCCCGTCAAAAGCCTATTTCCGCGCAGCTTTTCTATATACGGCGCGCCCAGAAAGATAAACAGAAAACATGGCAAAAAAGTAGCGTATGTTGCGATCAGGGCTCCCAGAACCGCGCTCGATATCTGAGTCATTCCATCGGGAGGATGATTCCAGCCGGCCATAAACCCGACAAACTGCAGGACCATTATGAGCGGCCCGGGCGTGGTTTCGGCGAGGGCTAACCCGTCAACCGCCTGTACCGGGGTGATCCAGTTATACGGAGCGGCGGTTACCGTCTGGGTCACATAAGCAAGAACCGCGTAAGCTCCGCCGAACGTAACCAAAGCTGACTGCGTGAAGAAAATATACTCATGCGCATAAAGGCTGTCCGAACCCCGCCATGCATTCAGCACGCCAAAGGGAAGAAGCCAGAGCAGCACGCCGATTACAAGCGTTGCGGCGAAACGCATACGATTCGGAACCGTATGCACGGGCGGTATCCTTTCACCATCTGTTGCCAGAGGCAGCCGTTCCTCGAGAACGCCGCCGTCTTTAGTTTGCAGCTTTTTTTCAGGCCTCGGTGAAAAAGACCCGGGAAAATATTTTGCGCCCGCAAGCCCGATCAACATCGCGGCCAAAACAATTAACGGGAATGGGACATGCAAAAAGTAAATGGAGATAAACGCCAAGGCCGCTATTGCAATGTGAATACGGCCCTTTAATGCCCGCTTGCCGATATTGCCAACAGCTTCGACCACGATTGCCACGACCACGGGTTTGAACCCATCCAGAATGCCGGCGATCACCGGAACCGTGCCATAAGCCGCATAAATATATGATAAGGCGAGGAGTATAAAGATCGAAGGTATTACAAAAAATGCCCCGGCAGCTATTCCGCCCCACATCCGGTGCATCAGCCAGCCGATATAGATCGCGAGTTGCTGTGCCTCTGGTCCGGGAAGGAGCATGCAATAGTTGAGCGCGTGGAGAAATCTTTCTTCACCGAGCCATCGCCGCTTGTCTACGAGTTCGCGGTGCATGATGGCTATTTGTCCGGCCGGGCCGCCGAACGAGATAAAGCCGAGTTTTATCCAGAAGCGAAGGGCTTCGAAAAACGAAATATGAGGAATGGAGGGTTCCGTATGCATAAATCGAAGTGCTGCGTGCCTTGATTCAAGTTTTAAATGTTATCGTCCTTTTCCAAAAGGCGTTTGACGGTATCCGCAAAAATACCGAGGTCGTTCGGTTTTAGGAGAAATTCGTTAGCTCCTGCTGCCAGGCCGTACTTCCGATCGTCCGGGCGAACCATCGCAGAAAAAAATATGATCGGTTTTGTAGAACCCTTTTCCCGGATTCTCCGGCACAGCTCAAATCCGTCCATTCCGGGTAGCCAGATATCGAGTATGAATAGATCGAAAGCATTTTTGGCGATTAACTCCAGAGCCTCAGCACCGTTTTCCACCGACATTACCGAATAATTTTGGTCAGCGTTACGCAAGAGGGCCCTCATAATCTCACGAGAGTCCTTGTCATCTTCGACGCAGAGAATCCGCGTCTCGGTATCTTTCATATCCAAACCTCCCCGGCTACAACTATATCGGCAAATTATCGATGATTAGGTCGTTTGCCGGTATACGTTATTATCGCATCCCCGCCTATCTAAAGCGCAAGTGATCTAAATATAAAAGGCAGGTTTCGATTTATTGGAATGCGATTCGCGGGAGCAGGATTTTCGTATAATGAATTACTCGCATATTAAATGGCTTCGCTAGAAAAACTTACGATCGCGCTTTATACTACTGATTGTAGATCGTGCGCCATTTGCCGCCGGCCGATAACGGATTCTGAACTAGAAAAAGGCCGGCGGTTTTCATTAAAGCAAAAAAAAGGAAGACAAGGATATGGATACTGCCCTTGCAAAAAAACCCACTCGCAAGCCGAAAGCGGCGGACCAGCCCGGTAAAAACGGCCAAGTAAAATCAAATAGAGTTTCCAAACGTGATTATCTTGATGAAAAGCAACTTCTGAGCGTATTGACAGCGATTGACGAAGGCGATTTTTCGGTCCGGATGCCGGATAAACAAACAGGCACCGCGGGAAAGATTTACGCTGCTCTTAACGAGATTATCGACAAGAACGATGCTTTGACCTCCGAGTTGGGAAGGATCAGCGAGGTTGTCGGTAAGGAAGGAAAGATTACGCAGCGTGCGGAGCTGCCGCAGGCCTCCGGCGGTTGGATCTCCTGTATCAATTCAGTCAACACGCTAATCGCCGATCTTACTCAGCCGACGACGGAGGTCGCCCGCGTGATCGGCGCCGTGGCTCAGGGCGATCTTTCGCAAAATTTTCTGCTGGAAATCGAGGACCGGCCGCTAAAAGGCGAGTTTCTCCGTACGGGTAAAACCGTAAATACGATGGTCGCGCAGCTCGGCGCGTTCGCGTCGGAAGTGACACGTGTAGCCCGCGAAGTGGGAACCGACGGTAAGCTCGGCGGACAAGCACAGGTGAAAGGCGTCTCGGGTACCTGGAAGGATTTGACCGACAATGTAAACCTCATGGCCTCGAACCTTACCGGTCAGGTGCGGAGCATCGCCGACGTGACAACGGCCGTTGCAAACGGCGATCTTTCAAAAAAAATCACCGTAGACGTAAAGGGCGAAATTCTCGAACTTAAAAATACAATCAACACCATGGTCGATCAGCTTTCGTCGTTCGCCTCAGAGGTAACACGGGTTGCTCGTGAGGTTGGAACCGAAGGCAAGCTCGGCGGACAGGCCGACGTTAAGGGCGTTTCAGGAACCTGGGAGGACCTCACCGACAACGTAAACCTCATGGCGAACAACCTCACCGGCCAGGTGAGGAATATCGCGGAAGTCACAACCGCCGTGGCAAACGGCGATCTCTCGAAGAAAATTACGGTGAACGTTCGTGGAGAAATTCTCGAACTAAAGGACACTATTAACACGATGGTGGATCAGCTTTCGTCGTTTGCGTCGGAAGTAACCCGCGTGGCCCGCGAGGTGGGAACGGAAGGAAAACTGGGAGGACAGTCCGAGGTAAAAGGCGTTGCCGGTGTTTGGAAGGATCTTACCGACAATGTAAACCTGATGACCAGCAACTTGACCGGCCAGGTGCGAAACATCGCCGATGTTGCTACGTCCGTCGCGAACGGAGATTTGTCGAAGAAGATCACTGTCGACGTTCGCGGAGAAATCCTGGAGCTGAAAAATACCTTGAATACCATGGTTGACCAGCTTAATTCGTTCGCGTCCGAGGTGACCCGCGTGGCGCGTGAGGTGGGAACCGAGGGCAAACTCGGCGGACAGGCGCAGGTTAAAGGCGTGTCCGGCACATGGAAGGATTTGACCGATAACGTGAATTTTATGGCCTCTAACCTTACCGGACAGGTAAGAAATATCGCCGCGGTGACTACGGCCGTGGCAAACGGCGATCTTTCAAAAAAGATCACGGTCGATGTACAGGGTGAGATTCTTGAACTGAAAGATACGATCAACACAATGGTTGACCAGCTTTCGTCATTCGCGTCGGAAGTGACACGGGTGGCCCGCGAAGTGGGAACCGAGGGAAAGCTCGGCGGCCAGGCTGTCGTCGGAGGCGTTTCGGGAACATGGAAGGATCTTACGGATAACGTGAATTTCATGGCGTCCAACCTTACGTCACAGGTGCGAAATATTGCCGACGTTACGACGGCCGTTGCGACCGGCAACCTGTCCAAAAAGATCACGGTTGACGTTAAAGGCGAAATTCTAGAACTGAAAAACACCATCAACACGATGGTCGACCAGCTTTCGTCGTTTGCTTCCGAAGTAACCCGCGTGGCTCGTGAAGTAGGAACCGAGGGCAAATTGGGAGGACAGGCCGTCGTCCGCGGCGTTTCGGGAACGTGGAAGGATTTGACCGATAACGTGAATTTCATGGCGTCGAACCTTACGTCGCAGGTGCGGAACATTGCGACCGTTACGACGGCCGTAGCAAACGGCGATCTGTCCAAAAAGATCACGGTCGATGTGCAGGGCGAAATTCTCGAACTAAAAGTCACGATCAACACGATGGTCGATCAGCTCAATTCATTCGCTTCCGAAGTTACGCGTGTGGCACGAGAAGTGGGAACCGAAGGAAAGCTTGGCGGACAGGCCGAAGTTAAAGGCGTCGCGGGCATTTGGAAGGACCTTACGGATAATGTGAACTTTATGGGATCGAACCTCACGACGCAGGTACGCGGCATCGCGCGGGTCGTGACGGCCGTGGCGAACGGTAACCTCAACCGCAAACTCGAGGTGGAAGCGCTGGGCGAGATCGCGGAGCTTTCCGATACCATCAACGCGATGATCGATACGCTCGCGACATTTGCCGATCAGGTTACAACCGTGGCCCGCGAGGTGGGAATCGAGGGAGAACTCGGCGGCCAGGCCAATGTGCCCGGAGCATCGGGAACATGGCGCGATCTGACCGATAACGTGAACCAGCTTGCGGCAAACCTGACCAGCCAGGTGCGGGCGATGGCCGACGTGGCTACCGCCGTTACGGAGGGCGACTTGACGCGTTCGATCACGGTGGATGCCTCGGGTGAAGTCGCATTCCTCAAAGACAATGTAAACGAAATGATCCGCAATCTGCGTGAAACAACGCAGAAAAACACCGAGCAGGATTGGCTCAAAACGAATCTTGCTAAATTTACACGGCTGCTTCAGGGCCAGCGCGATCTTCTCACGGTGGCGCGGTTGATTCTTTCCGAGATGGCGCCGCTCGTCGAAATGCAGCACGGTGTGTTTTACATAACCGACACACACGATGAGGAAACCGTTCTCAAGCTCCTGGCAAGCTACGCATATCGGCAACGGAAAACTGTTTCGACCGCATTCAGGCTCGGCGAAAGTATCGTCGGACAGTGCGCGTTGGAAAAAGAGCGGATCATCATAAACAACGTTCCGTCGGAATACGTCAAGATCAACTCTGGTCTGGGTGACGCTCCGCCGACGAACATTGTTGTTCTTCCCGTTCTGTTTGAAGGAAAGGTAAAGGCGGTCATCGAGCTTGCTTCCTTTACGCCGTTTAATGAAATCCATTATGGATTTCTCGATCAGCTTACGGAATCGATCGGGATTGTCATTAATACGATCGAAGCCAATATGAGAACCGAAGAATTGCTCAAGCAGTCGCAATCACTGGCGCAGGAACTGCAGCAGGGTCAGGCCGAATTGCAGGAGACGAACCGCCGGCTCGAAATGCAGGCCCAATCGCTGCAAACCTCCGAGGAACTGCTCAAGCAGCAGCAGGAAGAATTGCAGCAGACGAATCAGGAATTGCAGGAGAAGGCCAGGCTTTTGTCCGAACAAAAGAGCGAGGTCGAAGAAAAGAACTACGAGATCGAATTCGCCCGCACGGCGCTCGAAGACAAAGCCAAGCAGCTGGCGCTTAGCTCCAAATACAAGTCCGAGTTTCTTGCCAACATGTCCCATGAGCTGCGTACGCCCTTGAATTCGATGCTTATTCTCTCGAAAATGCTTTCGGAGAATTCCGATACGAACCTCGATGAAAAACAGATTGAGTTTGCGGAGACTATCCACTCATCGGGTGCCGATCTGCTCGCTCTGATTAATGAAATTCTGGATCTGTCGAAGATCGAATCCGGCAACATGGGCGTCGAAATCGGTGAAGCTCCCTTTAGCGAGCTCAAGGAAGATATCGAACGCAACTTCAGGCAGATCGCCGGTGAAAAAGGCCTCCGGCTTATTGTCGAGATGAAGGAAGGATTGCCATCCAGCATGCAGACCGATGTTAAACGTTTGCGGCAGGTCTTGAAAAATCTTCTCTCCAATGCGTTTAAGTTCACGCAAAAGGGACACGTCGGCGTGCAAATATCTGTGGCCGAAAGCGGCTGGAGCCTTGATAACTTGTGTTTGAACCGGTCTCCGTCCGTAATTGCCTTCCGGGTCAGCGATACGGGTATCGGAATTCCCGACGAGAAGCAGCAGCTTATCTTCGAAGCATTCCAACAGGCCGACGGAACGACCAGCCGCAAATACGGCGGGACCGGTCTCGGCCTTTCCATCAGCCGCGAGATCGCACGGCTTTTGGGCGGTGAGATCGCCCTCGAGAGCACGCACGGCGAGGGGAGTGCTTTCACGTTCTTTTTGCCCGAAAGCTACGAGACGGCAGTTGCAGTTTCCGAGGAAAACGATGCCGATGAAGAATCGGTTTCGGGCAATGGGCATGTGCAGAAAACTTTTATTTCCATGGCAAGGGGATCTGAAGACACTACGGCTTCAAACGTAAAAATCATCGTACGCGACGACCGCTCGGAGATTCAGCCGGGCGACCAGGTTTTATTAATTGTGGAGGATGACATCAGTTTTGCACGGATTTTGGTCGACATCGGCCATGAACACGGATTCAAATGTTTAGTGGCCCAGCACGGCGAAGACGCCTTGATGATCGCCCGCAAGTTCCGCCCCAGCGGCATTACACTCGATCTAACGCTGCCGGGCGTACATGGTTATGCGGTTTTGGACCGGCTCAAGCACGATCCCTCAACGCGTCACATACCGGTTCAGATCATTTCCATTATTGACGATTTGACACATGTATTGCGGCTCGGCGCCTTTGGGCACATTACAAAACCCGTCGATCGCGGAAAGCTTGTGGATGGCGTTTCGCGTCTCAAGGAGTTTATTGAGCGCCCCGTGAAGAAACTACTTCTTATCGAAGACGATGAAACCCTCAGCAGTAGTATCGCAGAGCTGATTGGCGGTAAAGACATTCAGATCACGGCCGTCGGCACGGGCGATGAAGCCTTATCCAGGCTGCAAACCGAACGCTTCGACTGTGCGATAGTCGATCTCATGCTGCCCGATATGGATTGGTCCGAGTTGATCGGCAAAATTAAGAAAGAATCAAGCTTTCCGGAACTGCCCGTAATCGTCCATACAGGCAAGGATCTGACAAAGCGGGAGACCGCAAGGATTAAAAGGCTTGCCGAGACTATAATCATCAAGGATGCGGATTCGGTGGAAAGGCTCGTCGACGAAACCGCCCTGTTCCTGCATCGTGATGTCGCCGTTCTAAGCGAATCGCAGATGAATATGATGAAGCGGGTAAACCTTACCGATCCGCGTCTCGAAGGCAGGAAAGTGCTCGTTGTCGATGACGATATCCGTAATATCTTTGCCCTGACCAGCATTCTCGAACGGCAAAAAATGGAGGTCGTCTATGCTGAAAACGGCCGCGACGGCATTGAAATGCTAAAGAAAACCACCGGTATTCACGGAGTATTGATGGACATCATGATGCCCGAGATGGATGGGTTTCAGGCGATGAATGAAATTCGACAAATATCGAAATTCAAGACGATACCGATCATAGCGGTGACTGCCAAGGCCATGAAAGGCGACCGGCAAAAGTGTATAGAAGCCGGAGCGTCGGATTATATTACCAAACCGGTCGAAATCGAACAGCTTCTATCACTACTCCGTATCTGGCTCGACCGGTAGCGCCGGCTAACAGCCGACTGTCGTGTGGGCATCTTGCCCGGACGCTGCGGCAGGATGGCGGCTGTACAAAGAAACCCCGAGGTTATGAGAGATTTAATGGAATCGGACATTCAAGCCAACATACTTCTAGTTGACGACAGACCGGAAAATCTGCTTGCCCTGGAGTCCATTCTGGAGCAGTTGGGACAGAATCTAGTACGAGCTGCTTCCGCGCACGAAGCCCTGCGGTTCCTTCTACTTGAAGATGTCGCGCTGATCCTGCTCGATGTCCAGATGCCGGGCGTAAACGGCTTCGAGTTGGCCGAGTTGATTCGCGAACGGGAACGCACCCAGCATACGCCAATAATTTTCGTTACCGCTATCAGTGATAACGAAAATTATATTTTCAAGGGTTACTCGCTTGGCGCCGTGGATTATTTGACAAAGCCCGTCGCACCCGAAATTCTGAGGTCTAAAGTTCGTTTCTTCATTGAGCTTTTTGGGCAAAACGAGCAGATCAAACGGCAGGCCGCATTGCTTGAAGAGTCTAATGCACGGCTTGACAATTTAAATACGGATCTTGAGCATCGCGTGGCTGAGCGGACGGCTGAATTGAAGACGGCCAATCGGGAACTGGAGAAGGAAATCGCGGTCCGCACGCAGTCGGAGGCGCGCCTTGCCACCCAGCATTCCATCACACGGACGCTTGCGGATTCAAATGGCATCGAAGACGCCGGGCCGCCGATCCTTCAGGCTTTTTGCGAGCATATGAACGCCCAAATATCTTGTCTTTGGGTGCTGAATGCGACGGGAGCGGAACTGACGTGTTCGCAGACAGAGACATGTGGCGATCCCCGCAGATTCGATTATTTTGTCGCCGAAACGCGCCGCACCGGGATTTCCGCGGGACTCGGCGTGCCCGGAAGGGTTTGGAAGGAAAACGCTCCCGTGTGGCTCGCAAACGACTTCGACGGCGAAAAATATCCAAGAGCTGAATTCGCGGCGAAGGCCGGTCTGCACGGCGCGGTCGGCTTTCCGATAAAAATTCAGGGTGTCTTTTATGGTGTGATAGAGTTTTTTACACCGAAACTATTGCAGGAGGATCTGCACTTGCTTAGCATGCTCGAGGCGATCGGCAGCGAGATAGGCCAGTTCATCCAGAGAAAAAGTGCCGAAGCCGATCGGGAACGCCTGCTTCTGCGCGAGAAAGCCCTGCGGGAACAGGCCGAACAGGCCAGCCTTTTAAAGGACGAGTTTCTGGCAACCGTTTCGCACGAATTAAGGACCCCGCTGAACGCGATTATCGGCTGGTGTCAGATAATTCAGGACGGAAGGCTGTCGCCCGAGGAACAGAAAACCGCTCTTGATACGATACATCGCAACGCTAAATCACAAGCCAAGCTGATCGACGATCTTCTGGACACATCACGGCTGATCTCCGGAAATCTCAGACTGGATTTGTCGCCCGTGCAAGTGGCGCCGGCGATCGAGGAGGCCATTGAAACCGTGCGTCCTGCCGCCGAAGCGAAAGGAATTTCGATCGCGACCGAATTCATTTCCGAGATTGCCTCGATAACTTGCGACGCGCGGCGGCTGCAGCAAATGGTCTGGAATTTATTAACTAATGGGGTCAAATTCACCCCAAAAGGCGGCCGCATAAATGTAAAATTCGAAAGCACCGCCGACGCCCTGAAAATCATCGTCAGTGACAATGGTCACGGTATTTCACGGGAATTTCTACCTCATGTGTTCGACCGTTTTCGGCAGGCGGACAGCTCCAGCACCCGCAGCAGCGAAGGAATAGGAATCGGTTTAGCCATCGTGCGGCATTTGGTCGAGCTGCACGGCGGCAAGGCTTCCGCCGCGAGTGACGGGACCGGAAAAGGCTCCGCCTTTACCCTCACGTTTCCCCAGTCGCCAAATCCGTCACCGGGAAAATTCGAGGCGAATTCTAAGGAAGCTCCTCAAATGCATTAGATTTCGAAGGCTAAATAGTGAAGAGTCGGTCAGATTATGGCATTGGTGCCGACTAGAAGATTTGAACTTCTGGCCTATCGCGTGTGAA
>Ga0136617_10000875_pt1 | contig 26204 bp, 23 predicted proteins | sample AntDrymUQ3222106_2_FD_129672 | JGI IMG/M metagenome (GOLD analysis project Ga0136617, IMG submission 129672) | Polar desert sand microbial communities from Dry Valleys, Antarctica - metaG UQ322 (21.06) | ecosystem: Environmental > Terrestrial > Soil > Desert | place: Antarctica: Dry Valley...
CTGGATCATGGACCTCGGCCCCGGCGCCGGCCACGACGGCGGCCGGATCGTCTTCGAGGGCACACCCGCCGACCTCGTCGCCGCCCGCTCCACGCTCACCGGCGAGCACCTCGCGGCATACGTCGGCACCGCGTAGGACATAAGGAAGCTGCCGGCCGTGCCGTGACCGGCAACGTTCGAGGGGCGCGTTCACCACTCTGACCGGCACGTCGCGCAAAGTGAGGCATGGCCGAGCGCGTCGCAGTGAGAGAGATCTCCAACGAGGAGGGCGGGAAGCTCCTCTCGATTCGTCCGAAGAGGATCGGGGTCCGTCGTGCGGTGACGACGAGCCCAGATCGTACTGTGGAGCGCCCAGCACATGGACGTCCCGGCCATCGCCAAGATCGCCTTCACCCCCGGAGGACCGGGTGCGGGAAGTCATCCACAACTTCAACAGGGACAGCTTCGACTCGCTGGCCCCCAAGTACTCGGGAGGCCGACCGCCGAAGTTCACCGCCGCCCAGCACCAGGCGATCAGAAAGACCCCATCAGGCTCTATGGGCACATCAAGGTGAAGAAGGGCAGGGCCGAGTTCCTGGCCTTTCTGCGCTAGGTGCGATCGCTCCATCCTCCTGGAGTCCGCATCGCCGTCGTGCTCGACAAACACCTCACGCAGCATTCGATCCTGCGCGTGCCGGTTGCGCCAGGCGATGTAGCGCCGGATCAAGAAGGCCTGGACCTCGTGGCTCTCGTGTGTCAAGCGCGCAAACGTTGCCTGACGCGGCACCAGCTAGGCAGGTAGCTCGGCGTACTGGCAGATTCGGGCGAACTCCGCCGCGTCTAGGCTGGCTCCGCCGACGAGCGCGCCGTCGATGTCGGGCTGAGCCATGATGCCGGCGACGTTGTCGGACTTCACCGAGCCGCCGTAGAGGATGCGTACACCGCCTGCCAGGTCAGCGTGGTACAGCTCGGCGAGGCAGGCGCGCAGCGCGCCACAGACCTCCTGGGCGTCTGCGGGAGTCGCCACCTCACCGGTGCCGATCGCCCACACCGGCTCGTAGGCAAGAACCACCGAGGCGGCCTGCTCGGCGGGCACTCCGGCCAGCCCGCCGCGTAGCTGGCCCGTGGCATGCTCCACCTGCCCGCCGGCCTGCCGGACTTCGAGCCCCTCCCCCACGCACAGGATCGGCGTCATGTTGTTGCGATAGCCGGCCACGACCTTGGCATTGACGAGCACGTCGTCCTCGGCGTGGTACCGCCGGCGCTCGGAATGGCCGGCGAGGACGTACGAGCAGCCCAGTTTGGCCAGCATCGGACCACCGACGTCACCGGTGTAGGCGCCCGAGTCATGCGGCGAGAGGTCCTGTGCGCCGTAGGCGAGCAGGAGCCGGTCGCCGTCGACCAGCGTCTGCACGCTTCGCAAGTTGGTGAACGACGGCAGGACGACGACCTCGACGTCTGACAACTGCTGCTCGGACAGGCTGAAGGCGATTTTCTGGACCAGGGCAATCGCTTCCAGGTGGGTACAGTTCATCTTCCAGTTGCCGGCCATCAGCGGGCGGCGGGACGGCTTCTTGCTCACTGCTCCTCCAGCGCCCGCAGACCGGGCAACGACCTGCCTTCGAGATACTCCAGCGAGGCGCCCCCACCGGTTGAGATGTGGCTGAAGGCCTTCTCGTCAAGGCCCAGCGCTCGCACGGCGGCAGCCGAGTCGCCGCCGCCGACGACCGTCGTGCCGGTACCTGCCGCAATGGCTTGTGCAACGCCCAACGTGCCGGCGGCGAATGGCTTCACCTCGAAGACGCCCATCGGCCCGTTCCAGAACACCGTCACGGCGCCGGCCAGGGCATCAGCAAATAGCCGCACGGATTGCGGACCGATATCGAGGCCCTTCGCGCCAGCGGGGATCTCATCAACGGGGACGGTCTGAGTCAGCGCGTCGTCGGCAATGTCATCGGCCACCACGACATCGACCGGCAGCAGCAGGCGGTCGCCGGCCTGCTCCAGCAGTTTCCGGCAGGTGTCGACCTGGTCGGCCTCCAGCAACGAGCCACCGACCTCGCGACCCTGCGCCTTGAGGAAGGTGAAACACATGCCGCCACCGACCAGCAGCCGGTCGACGCGCGGCAGCAGCGCCTCGATCACACCGAGCTTGTCGGAAACCTTCGACCCACCGAGGACGACGACGTAGGGACGCTGCGGAGACTCGGTGAGGGTACGCAGCACCTCGACCTCGCGGAGCACCAGCCCGCCGGCGTAGTGCGGCAACCGCTGCGGCACGTCGTAGACGCTGGCGTGCTTGCGGTGCAGCGCCCCGAAGCCGTCGCCGACGTAGACATCGGCGAACTGTGCGAGACGGTCGGCGAATTCGCCCCGCTCGGCATCGTCCTTGGCTGTCTCGGCTGCCTCGAACCGGAGATTCTCCAGCAGGGCAATGTCGCCGTCGGCCTGAGCGGTCACAGTGGCGGCCGCGTCGGCACCGATGACGTCGGTGGCGAAGGCCACCGTACGGCCAGAGACCTGCTGCATCCGGATGGCCACCGGCTGCAAAGACAAGTCCTCACGTCGCTCGCCCTTGGGGCGGCCGAGGTGTGAGCAGACCACGACGCGAGCACCCGCCGATGCCAGGGCCTCGATGGTGGGCAGGCTGGCCCGGATCCGGCCGTCGTCGGTGATGTCACCGTCGTCCATCGGCACATTGAGATCGCTGCGAACGAGAACGCGCCGGCCGCGTACGCCTTCAGTGAGCAGGTCGTCAAGCGACCTCACTGGCGGCTGCCCACGAGGGCGGTGAGGTCGACGAGCCGGTTGGAGTAGCCCCACTCGTTGTCGTACCAACCGACGATCTTGACCTGGTTACCGATCACCTTGGTGAGACCGGAGTCGAGGATGCACGAGGCCGGATCACCGGCGATGTCACTGGAGACGATGGGGTCCGTGGTGTAGCGAAGGTAGGCCGCCAGGGGGCCTGTGTCAGCAGCCGACTGCATCGCCGCGTTGACCTCGTCAACCGTGACATCGCGGCTGACTGTCGCCGTGAGATCGGTGACGGAGCCGGTGGGCACCGGCACCCGCAGGGCGTACCCGTCGAGCTTGCCCTTGAGCTCGGGCAGCACCGCGCCGAGGGCCTTGGCGGCCCCCGTGCTGGTCGGGATCACATTGACAGCCGCCGCTCTCGCGCGGCGCAGATCGGAGTGCGGCCCGTCCTGCAAGTTCTGGTCGCCGGTGTAGGCGTGGATCGTGGTCATCAGGCCACGCTCGATCGTGAACGAGTCGTTGAGCACCTTGGCCATCGGTGCGAGGCAGTTGGTCGTACAGGAGGCGTTGGAGATGATGGCTTGCGATCCGTCGTAGCTGTCGTCGTTGACACCCATGACGACGGTCAGGTCCTCGCCGGTCGCCGGCGCGGAGATGATGACCTTCTGAGCGCCGCCTTCGTCGATGTGCTTGCGCGCACCGTCGGCCTTGGTGAAGAAGCCGGTGGACTCGACGACGATGTCGACGCCTAGGTCTTTCCACGGCAGCTTGCCGGGATCGCGCTCCGCGAGGCCCTTGATCAGCTTCCCGTCGACCAACACACCGTTGTCGGCGGCCTTGACCTCCTCCCTCAGCGCGCCCAGCAGGCTGTCGTACTTCAGCAGGTGCGCCATCGTCGTCATGTCGCCGAGGTCGTTGAACGCGACCACGTCGATGTCGTGCTCGCTGGCCTGCGCCGCGCGCCAGAAGTTGCGCCCGATCCGGCCGAACCCATTGATGCCAACTCGGATAGTCATTTGGGATCTCCCGTTGTCCGACGACGTGCATGACGGCTGCTCTGATGCCACCCTATCGGCCCGGAGTCCATCGGTAGCGGGCCGCGCGGCCCTCGGTGACCCCGATCCGAGACCTGGGCTTCCCTGCGTCACACCGGCTGTCGCGCACGTGCGACGACGGAGGGAATCACCAGCCCCGCGAAAGCAAAGATTGCAGCTATGACCAGCCAACCCGGCCAACCCCAGGTGACGGCAACGCCCGTCAACAGAAGTGGTCCGGTCAGGTCACCGATTCCTCGCCCCATCGCATGTACTCCTTGATACTGGCCCGCCATGCCGGGCGGCGCCAAAGCGAAACTGACGCCCCATCCGCTAGCCGATTCGAGAATCTCCCCGAGAGCGTGCGCAGCCGCAGCGAGCAAGAGGAGCGCGATGGTGATCAAGTGCGACGTCACGTCCGACACCGCCATCAGAGCGCAGGCGAGGCTCAGGAGGATGCCCGCTCGCCGACCAGCGTGCGAGGCTCCAACCACATCGTCACTCCCGCGGGCCAGACGGATTTGAAAGAGAGCCACGGACGCCACGTTGATGAGGAAGAGGACTGAGACCAACCACTTCGGGGCATCAGTGGCCGTAGCGATCCACAGTGGAACGGCGACCTGAAGCATAGAGTTGTCGATATTGAGGACGCCGTTAAGGAGCATGAAGACCACGAAGGTTTGTCCCGGAGTGCTGTCCATGGCGTCGCCCTGTGCTCGTCCGGCGTCCGGGGTGCTGCGGGAAGCTGCAACACCATGGCGGCTGCGACAAGCAGGCAAAGGGCGGTCCCGAGTAGTGCCGCTCGGTAGGTAGCAGGCTGGTCGACCAGGAGGATGACACCACCGAGGGCGCCACCTGCCGCCATGCCAAGGTTGGCGCCGACTCGGAGCACGGCACGAGTACGCACCCGCAGTTTCTCCGGGACGACATTCGCAATGACCGCGCCTGAGGCACTCCGCTGTCCAAGATCGGAAAGCGAGAACGCGAGGGCAGACCCGAGGAAGCCGGTGAAACCGTCAATCCAGGTAAGGCCGGCCACACCGAGCGTCTGAAGCACCAAGAATGCGGCGTAGACTCCTCTCGCGCCGAGGCGGTCCGCTATGTGACCGAGCCACGGGCTGCTGGCCACGGCAACCACGGCTGCTGCTGTAAGGCCCAGACCAACCTCCCGGACGCTCAACCCGACGACCTGCCTCAGGTAGAGAGCAGAGATCGTGGCAGGAAGGCCGAGCCCGATCGCTCGGACAACGGCTACCTTCAGTAGTTGCCGGTCTGGCCGCACGGCACGGTGCTTGCTCCTGCCGCCAACCACCACGCGTAACCACCCCTCGTTCGAGCGGTCGTGTCTCAGCCGTCGAGATGGCGGCCACCCTGGCGCTCGGTGGGTCAGGACTGCTCGCCATTGCCCGCGGGAGCCGCGGTCCTGGCGGCAGCAGGCTGGACCGCACCACCGACCGTGTCCGCTCGCGAGAGGCGCCAGCCGAAGCACAGGGAGTGCCAGCTCGGGTCGTGCCGGTCGTAGAACCGGTGCGCGTCGGTGCGCGCCAGCGCCGAGTCAAGCTCCATGTGGTCGGCCCTGCGCCTTGCCGCCCACACCTTGGCTTGCCCCAACAGGAGGGCACCGATCCCGGTGGAGCGGTGCGCCGGATGGACGGCGAGGTCCTCGAGCCAGCAGCGGCGACCGAAGCGAACCGAGATGATGTCGAGGTAGGCGGTGCAGAATCCGACCAGGTCCTGGCCACGCTCCGCGACCAGCACCGTGCACTGTTCGATGGTCATCACCTCAAGCAGTCGCGCGCCAGCGGCCTGGACGTCCCAATCGTCCGGGCGGGTGCCTGGCGCCGCGAACAGCCACTCGTAGGCGTCCAGCAAGCCGGCGACGTCGCGGGGCTCGGCGGTGCGCACGCTCACTCGCGTGCTGTCGGGTGCGGTCACGTCGAGCACATTAGGTGAGGAGTGGCCTAGTCTACAGTCCACTCATGTATCGTCTGGCCAGTCCAATATCAGCGTGACCGGCCTGCCGTTCGACTGGCCCGACGACGGTGTCGGCCTGCTCAGCGAGCGCCTGGCCGCCGCTGTCCAGGCGGCGATCAGCACCGGTCGGCTGCGGCCGGGAGACCGACTGCCGTCCTCGCGCACCGTCGCCGCTGAGCTAGAAGTCTCCCGCTGGGTGGCAACGCAGGCCTACGAGCACCTTGCGGCCGCGGGCTGGCTGAGTGCCAGGACTGGGTCCGGGACCCATGTGGCGGCTCTGGCCCCCGTGAGCGTTCGCCCGCCGAAGCCGGCCACAACCATCCCCAGCGGGCCGCCGGCGGATCGGCCGGTCCGGATGTTGGATCTGGCGCCCAGCGTGCCGGACCTGGCCTCCTTCCCACGCAGCGCCTGGCGCGCTGCGCTGACCCGGGTGCTGGCCACGCTTGAGCACAGCGACCTCGGTTACCCCGACCCGCGCGGTGACACCCTGCTCCGTGGGCAGGTATGCCAATACCTGCGACGGGTGCGAGGCATCGACGTCGGCATCATGGACGTGCTGATCACCCGCGGCGCCGCGCACGGGCTCGGTCTGCTGTGCCGGGTGCTCGCCGCTGACGGACGCACCGCGATCGCCATGGAGGAGCCGGGCTGGCCCAGGGCCCGCGCCGTCGCGACCGCCGCCGGACTGCGTCCTCTCCCGCTACCCGTCGACCACCACGGGCTCCGGACCGACCGGTTGGACGGCTCGCAGGTCGACGGCGTGTTCGTCACCGCCACCCACCAGTACCCCACCGGTGTGCCGCTGAGCGCAGCCCGCCGCACCGCCCTGCTGCGGTGGGCGCGCGACCAACAGAGCCTGGTCATCGAAGACGACTACGACGCCGAATTTCGTTTCGACCGCCGACCCGTCGGCGCGCTCGCATCCCTTGACCAAGAACGGGTTGCTTATCTCGGCAGCACCAGCAAGACGCTCGCGCCCGCCATCCGACTGGGCTGGCTCGTCCTGCGCGGACCGCTCGCGCACCGCGTCGCGGCCTTGCTAGAAGTCGAGGCGGCAGCCGCACCGACCCTGGAGCAGCGTACTCTCGCCACCCTGCTGGGCAGTGGTAGCTATGACCGGCATCTGCGCAGGATGCGGCGCATCTATCAGAGCCGCCGCGAGGCGATGATAGGAGCGCTGCGCGAAGCGATACCCCTGGCTGACCCTCGCGGCATGCCCGCAGGCATGCACCTGCTCGTCGATCTGCCCAACAATGTCGACGAGCAGGCCGTTCTCACCCGGGCCCGGCAACTCGGGCTGATCCTGCGTGGCCTAGGCAGCTGTTACAGCACCACCCCAACCCCGGCGGGTCTGATCATCGGGTACGCAGGCGTCCGCGAAACCGATGCTCCACACATCGCACGCACCATTGCCCAGGCCCTCATCCACACGCCATGAAGGCACTGCCATCCGCTCGATGCTCACTCGCCGACTGTCAGCATCTCGGCGGTGACCGCGGACTCGGTATCCGGTACGCCGATGTCACTCGCCCGCTTGTCGGCCAGTGCCAGCAGACGGCGAATCCGGCCGGCCACCGCATCCTTCGTCATGGGCGGTTGAGCCAGTGCCCCGAGCTCCTCCAGGGAGGCCTGCCGGTGGGCCAGCCGCAACCGCCCAGCTTCCAGCAGGTGGTCGGGTGCGTCCTCGCCGAGGATCTGCATCGCGCGATCGACGCGGGCGCCGGCCGCCACTGCCGCACGGGCGGAACGCCGGAGATTGGCGTCGTCGAAGTTCGCGAGCCGGTTTGCCGTGGCGCGGACCTCGCGTCGCATCCGGCGCTCCTCCCAGGCCAGGACGCTCTCGTGGGCCCCGATTCGCGTGAGCAGGGCACCGATGGCATCGCCATCGCGCAGAACGACCCGGTCGACACCGCGTACCTCCCGAGCCTTTGACGGCACACCGAGGCGGCGGGCGGCACCCACGAGGGCCAGCGCTGCCTCTGGCCCCGGACAGGTGACTTCGAGGGCGGAGGACCGGCCGGGCTCGGTCAATGACCCATGCGCGAGGAAGGCCCCGCGCCAGGCGGCCTCGGCGTCGCAGATGCCGGCCGACACCACTTGGGGGGGAAGACCACGGACAGGCCGGCCGCGTACATCAAGCAGTCCGGTCTGCCGGGCCAGGCCCTCACCATCGGCGGCGATGCGCACAATGTAGCGGTTGCCTTTGCGCAGCCCGCCGCCGGCCAGAACGTGAATGTCGCTGTGGTGGCCGTAGATCTCACCGACCTCGCGGCGCAGCCGTCGCGCAGTGGCTCCGGTGTCGAGCTCGGCCTCGACAACGACCCGCCCGCCCACGATGTGCAGGCCGCCGGCGAAGCGCAGCAACGCCGACATCTCTGCCTTGCGGCAGCAAGGTTTTGTCACGCTGAGCCGGCTCAGCTCGTCCTTGACCGCAGCCGTCATCGCCATCTGCACATCACCTTGTCTGTTCCGTGTCCGGCGGAACCGAATCGAGCAGACCGGAATAGGCCCGCGCGAGCCGGTCGTGTTCGTGGCGCAGGCTGCCGTCATACGCGGCGACCGGTGCGAGCACCAGCCGTGCTCCCATCGATTCTGCCGCACGGACCAGGTCGCGGTCGCCAGAACCCATGACTTCGTCGGCGAGCACGACATCGACGCGAAGGTCGGGGGCGTGCTTGGCCAGCACGTCGAGGTGCGTAGCTGGAGAAAAACCCTCTGTCTCGCCCGCTTGCGGGGCGAGGTTGAGGGTGACGATGCGGCGCGCGGACGTCTCGACCAGGGCCGCCCGCAGGTCCGGTACGAGCAGATGCGGCAGAACGCTGGTGAACCACGAGCCTGGACCGAGCACCACCCAGTCAGCGGCACGGATGGCGTGCACCGCCTCGACGCAGGCAGGTGGATCCTCCGGGATCAGGTGCACGGACAGCACCCGGCCGGGAGTGGTGGCGACGGCAACCTGGCCGCGGATCCGGCGGTTGGGTTCCGGGTAGTCCGGGTCGCTGCTGGCGACCTCGGCCACGATGTCCAGCGGGACCGGGGACATCGGCAGGACTCGTCCCACGGTGCCGAGGAGCTCAGAAACCCGGTCGAGCCCCGCCACCGGATCATCGAGGAGCTCGGCCAGCCCGGCGATGATGAGGTTGCCGACCGGATGCCCGGCCAGTGCGCCGTAGCCGCCGAAGCGGTGTTGGAGCAGGTCGCGCCAGACGCGTGCCGAGGGATCGGTCCCGGCCAGGGCGGCCAACGCCATCCGCAGATCGCCGGGCGGCAGGGCACCCAGCTCGGTACGCAGCCGGCCGCTGGATCCTCCGTCGTCGGCAACCGTCACGACCGCCGTCAATCGCCGGGTGATCCGGCGCATCGCCGACAGCGAGGCGTACAGCCCGTGCCCACCGCCCAGCGCGACGACGGCGGGGGCGGATTCCGTCGTCACTCCTGGCCCAGGTCACGGTGATAGACGCGGACCGGGACCCCGCTGGCGCTCAGCCGGCGGCCGATCTCCTCGCTGATCGCCACGCTGCGGTGCTTTCCGCCGGTGCACCCGACCCCCACGGTGAGGTCGCGCTTGCCCTCGTTTTCGTAACCTGGGACGAGGCCGTGGAGCAATGCGACGTAGGAGTCGAGGAAGTTCGCGGCGCCGGGCTGGCTGAGCACGAACGTGCTCACCTCGGGGTCGCGGCCGGTCTGCTCACGGAGCTCGGGCACCCAATGCGGATTGGGCAGGAAGCGAACATCGACGACGAGGTCGGCGTCACCGGGCAGGCCGTACTTGTAGCCGAACGACAGCATGGTGACGACCAGCCGCGAGTGCTCGCCGTCGCCGAAAATGCCCTCGACCCGCGCCCGCAGCTCGTTCGGGTTGAGATCGCTTGTATCGATGACGAGGTCGGCCTCACCGCGCGCCGTAGCAAGCAGGGCACGCTCGGCCGCGATGCCATCGGCGATCCGGCCCACCCCCTGCATCGGGTGCCGGCGCCGCGCGCTGCCGTAGCGCCGGATGAGCGACTCGTCGGTGGACTCGAGGTAGATCACCCGCGGCCGGTATCCCTGGTCCCGAAGATGCTGCACCGTGCCGACCAGATCGGAGGAGAAGGCCCGGCTGCGCACGTCGAGGATGAGGGCCATCCTCCGGGCCGCACCCTCCGAACGCTCCGCAAGCTCGACCATCGACTCGACGAGGGACTGAGGCAGGTTGTCGACGACGTAGTAGCCGGCGTCCTCAAGTGCCAGCGCGACCGTGCTGCGCCCTGCTCCCGACAGCCCGGTCACGATCACTAGCTCAAGCCCACGTTGCTTGCCGTCACGCGTGGGTGTGGTCACGCATCCCCCTCGACGATCTCGCCGGTGATCGGGTCCACAGCGGATCCCCCGGCGTCATCTGCTGCCGCCAGTGCGGCGACGATGGCCTCGGCGGTGCGGCGGCCGATGCCCGGGACCGTCATGACGTCATCGACGGTGGCTGCCCGGAGTCGCTTGAGCGACCCGAATTGCCGCAGCAGCGCCTTGCGTCGCGTCTCGCCAAGGCCGGGTATGCCGTCCACAGAGGACTCAAGCATGGATCTCGACCGCCGCTGACGGTGGAACGTGATGGCGAATCGGTGCGCCTCATCACGAATCCGCTGCAGAAGATAGAGCCCCTCACTGGTCCGGGGCAGGATCACCGGCACGTCGTCACCGGGCAACCACACCTCTTCCAGTCGCTTGGCGAGACCACAGACAGCGACGTCGACGATCCCCAAGTCGTCGAGCACACGACGGGCCGCATTGACCTGTGGCAGGCCGCCGTCGACGACCAGCAGATTGGGCGGGTACGCGAAACGCCTCGGACGGCCGGTCGTCGGGTCGATGCCCGGGGTCGGTTCGGACGCCTCAGGCCGCTCCGTGAGATAGCGGTTGAAGCGGCGCCGCAGGACTTCGTCCATCGCCGCGGTGTCGTCAGCGGCTTCGCGTACGGAGAACCTGCGGTATTCGCCCTTGCGCGGCAACCCGTCCTCGAACACCACCATGCTGCCGACGATGTTGGTGCCCTGGACGTGGGAGATGTCGAAGCACTCGATGCGCAGCGGGGCCTCATCCAGCGCCAGCGCCTCAGAAATCTCGGCGAGCGCCACCGACCGGGCGGTCAGATCACTGGCCCTGCGCAGTTTGTGCCGGGCGAAGGTCTCGGCCGCATTGTGCCGCACTGTCTCCATCAGCGCCCGCTTGTCGCCCCGCTGGGGGATCCGGAAGTTCACGCGCGTGCCGCGTAACTCACACAGCCAGGTGGTCAGCGCCTCGGTGTCCGGCGGCATGGCCGGCACGAGAACCTCGCGCGGCACCTCTTCTCCCCCGTCGCCGTACACCTGGAGCAGGAACTGCTCGACGAGGCCGGCGGTATCGACGTCCTCGACCTTGTCGACGATCCAACCGCGTTCGCCGCGTACCCGGCCGCCGCGCACGTGGAAGACCTTGACCGCGGCTTCGAGGGCGTCCTCGGCGAAGGCCACGACGTCGGCATCGGTGCCATCACCGAACACCACGGCCTGCTTCTCCATCGCCCTGCGCAGGGCGCCGATGTCGTCCCGCAGCCGGGCGGCCTTCTCGTACTCCTGGTTGGCGGCCGCGACCTGCATGTCCTTTTCCATCCGCCGCAGCATCTGGTCGGTGCGGCCGGCCATGAAATCACAGAAGTCGTCGACGATCTGCCGGTGCTCCTCGGCTGACACCCGGTCCACGCAGGGTGCGGAGCACTTGCCGATGTAGCCGAGCAGGCACGGCCGACCAACTTGGCCGGCTCGCTTGAAGACACCGGCGCTGCAGGTGCGCGCTGGAAACACCCGCAGCAGCAAGTCGAGGGTCTCCCGGATCGCCCAGGCATGGGCGTACGGGCCGAAGTAGCGGACGCCCTTTTTCTTGGCCCCGCGCATGACCTGGAGCCGGGGGTATTCCTCGTACAACGTCACGGCGAGGGACGGGTAGCTCTTGTCGTCGCGGTAGCGGACGTTGAATCGCGGGTCGAACTCCTTGATCCAGGAGTACTCGAGTTGCAGTGCCTCGACCTCAGTCGAGACCACGGTCCATTCGACACCGGCGGCGCTCGTGACCATCTGGCGGGTGCGCGGATGCAGCGCAGCCAGGTCGGAGAAGTACGACGACAGCCTGCTGCGGAGGGACTTCGCCTTGCCGACGTAGATGACCCGGCCGCGGGCGTCGCGGAACTTGTAGACGCCAGGGAGGTCGGGGATGGTGCCCTGCGCCGGGCGATACGTCGACGGATCGGGCACGTATCGAGCGTACGCCGGGCGAGTGAGCATCGAGCGCAGCGAGGAGCGGAGCGAGTTGGCAGCCGGCACAACAACCCTTGGCGCGCCGAATTGTCCCTTGGGACAGGCAATGGGAAGCTTGAGAGAAGCGTCGGTTGAACACCCTGGCGGGCGCGACCATTGGAGGGGGCCGTGGGAAAGCAGGTCACGGCCGAGGTCGTGGTCTCCGACCGGCATCTGTCCGGTCGCGGACGCACGACAGTGCTGCGGCTGTCGTGGCAGACCAGCGATCCTCTCGCGGTCCGCCTACTGCTCACCGCCACTCCCGACCATCCGTCGTTGCCCCGTGGCAGCTGGGTCATCCTGCGGGACCTCCTGCGGTACGGCTCGGAGGAACCAGCCGGTGACGGTCAGGTACGGATCCGGCCGGACGGGTCACGTGATCGGGTCAGGCTCGACCTGGCCGGCGACTGGGGTGGCTATTGGGTGACGATGCCGCGCGAAGTGCTGGGCAACTTCCTCGATGCCACCGAGGCTCTCGTGCCGACCGGAAGCGAACGCAGCGAAGCAGAGGTCGACGCCTTGATCGCCCGGTTGCTGGTCGAGGGTTAGCCGCCCGTGACATCGCGCCCTGCTCCCCCTTCACGATGGACCCGACGACGTACCGGTCATGTGTTTGGCTGACACCTGGGAAGATCGTCTTCTACGGTGGCTGACCCAACTCACCGCCATGATCAGTTGCCCCCCGAAGATCGGATCCTCCTCGGCTAGCGCGCCGCGGCAACTCGGCGGGCGCGCTTTCGCGGGAGCCTAGGAAGGTCACTGTCGAGCCGACCCGCAAGGGAAGGGCGCAGGAATCGGCCGGTATGACTTGCTTCGACCGCCGCCACGTCCTCAGGGGTGCCGGTGGCGACGACCAGGCCGCCGCCGCTGCCACCCTCAGGGCCCATGTCGATCACCCAGTCGGCGGTCTTGATCACGTCGAGGTTGTGTTCGATGACGATCACGGTGTTGCCCTGATCCACCAGCTGTCCGAGGACGCCGAGCAACTTGCGGATGTCTTCGAAGTGCAGCCCCGTCGTCGGCTCGTCGAGAACATAGACGGTGCGCCCGGTCGAGCGTTTCTGGAGCTCGCTGGCCAACTTGACGCGCTGGGCCTCACCACCGGAGAGCGTGGGGGCCGGCTGACCAAGCCGTACGTAGCCCAGCCCAACGTCGACCAGCGTCTGCAGGTGACGCCGGATCGGCGGCACCGCTTCGAAGAATCCGACCGCCTCCTCGATGGGCATGTCGAGAACATCGGCGATGGACTTGCCCTTGAAGTGCACCTCGAGCGTCTCGCGGTTGTAGCGCGCGCCGTGGCACACCTCACACGGCACGTAGACGTCGGGCAAGAAGTTCATCTCGATCTTGATGGTGCCGTCGCCGGAGCACGCGTCGCAGCGCCCGCCCTTGACATTGAAGGAGAACCGGCCGGGAAGGTAGCCACGCACCTTGGCTTCGGTGGTCTCGGCGAAGAGCCGCCGGACGTGGTCGAAGACGCCGGTATAGGTGGCGGGATTGGATCGCGGGGTGCGCCCGATCGGCGACTGGTCGACGCCGACCACCTTGTCGACCTCTTCGAGGCCGCGGACGCGCTTGTGCCGCCCGGGCACCATCCGCGCGCCGTTGATCTTGTTGGCGAGCACCGCGTACAGGATGTCGTTGACCAGGGTGGACTTGCCAGATCCTGAGACGCCCGTGACCGCGACCAGGTTGCCCAGCGGAAAGGCCACTTCGACCCCGCGCAGATTGTGCTCGCGGGCGCCCTCGACGATCAGCGACCGACTCTTGGTCTGGGCGCGGCGGATGTCGGGCACCGGAATCTCGAGGCGCCGGGACAGGTAGGCACCGGTGATTGATTCCTCCGACGCGAGCAGATCCTCAACCGTCCCGGAGACGACGATGTGCCCACCGTGCTCGCCGGCTCCCGGCCCGATGTCCACGACCCAGTCGGCGGTGCGGATGGTGTCCTCGTCGTGCTCGACGACGATCAGGGTGTTGCCCAGGTCGCGCAGGCGCAGGAGGGTCTCGATGAGGCGGCGGTTGTCGCGCTGATGCAGGCCGATGGAGGGCTCATCGAGGACATACAGCACGCCGACCAGCCCCGAGCCGATCTGGGTGGCCAGCCGGATCCGCTGGGCCTCGCCACCGGCCAGGGTGGCTGCCGGCCGATCAAGTGAGAGGTAGTCAAGGCCGACGTCAAGGAGGAAACCGAGCCGGAAGTTCACCTCCTTGAGGACGCGCTCGGCGATCATCTGCTGGCGGTGGCTCAGCTCCAGATCACGGAGGAAATCCGCGCACTCGCCGATCGACAGCGACGCGATCTCGGCAATGGAACGCCCGCCCAGCGTGACAGCCAGCACCTCTGGCTTGAGGCGCGCCCCGCCGCAGGCCGGGCAGGGGACGTCACGCATGTATCCCTCGTAGCGCTCACGGCTGGTATCGCTCTCCGCTTCGGAATGCCGTCGTTCGATGAACGGCACAACACCTTCGAAGCTCGCGTAGTAGGAGCGCTCACGACCGTAACGATTGCGGTAACGCACGTGGACCTGGGTGTCGTGGCCGTACAGGACAGCCTTTTGCGCACGCGCCGGCAGGGCTTGCCACGGCGTGTCGAGGCTGAAACCGACTGCGTCGCCGAGCGCCTGGAGCAACCGCCCAAAGTACTCCATGTTGTGCCCGCTCGACCACGGCTGGATGGCACCGGCGGCCAGGCTCCGCTCGCCGTCGGGCACCACGAGCTCAGGGTCGACCTCCTTGCGGGTGCCGAGCCCGGTGCACTCGGGGCAGGCGCCGTAGGGCGAGTTGAAGGAGAAGGAACGCGGCTCCAACTCCTCGAACGACAGGTCGTCGTAGAGGCACGCGAGATGCTCGGAGAAGGTCCGCTCGCGGCTCGGATCGTCCTCGGGCAGGTCGACGAAGTCCAGGGTCAGCAGGCCGCCGCCGAGGCGCAGTGCGGTCTCGACGGAGTCGGTGAGTCGCCGCTTGGCTGACGGCTTCACCGACAATCGATCCACGACCACCTCAATCGTGTGCTTCTCCTGCTTCTTGAGCTTGGGGGGGCTGGTCAGCGCATGGACCACGCCGTCGACCCGGACCCGGGAATACCCCTTGGCCTGCAGATCGGCGAAGACATCGGCGTACTCACCCTTGCGGCCACGGACCACCGGACTCAGCACCTGGAACCGGATCCCCTCGTCGTACTCGAGCACCCGGTCGACGATCTGCTGCGGCGTCTGCCGCGCGATCGGCCGCCCGCAGACCGGGCAGTGCGGCTGGCCAGCCCTGGCGTAGAGGAGTCGGAGGTAGTCGTAGACCTCAGTGATCGTGCCGACAGTCGACCGCGGATTGCGGTTGGTCGACTTCTGGTCGATCGACACCGCTGGCGACAGTCCCTCGATGAAGTCGACGTCGGGTTTGTCCATCTGACCGAGGAACTGCCGCGCGTAGGCCGAGAGGGACTCCACGTATCGGCGCTGCCCCTCGGCGAAGATCGTGTCGAACGCCAGGCTGGACTTGCCGGAGCCGGACAGCCCAGTGAACACGATCAGGGCATCGCGCGGCAGGTCGACGGATATGTCGCGAAGGTTGTGCTCGCGCGCACCTCGCACCACGAGACGGTCGGCCACGTTCCTGCTTTCGGTTGGCATGCTAGGCGCATGCAGATAGGGGTCATTTCAATCTAGCCGGGGGCACCGACAGTTTCTTCCCCGCGGGCCGCAGCAGCAACGCGGATGGAAGACTGGGCAGATGAGCGACTACACCGGACAGGTGCGCGTGGGTGGGCCGGCCGACATCCGCCGGCTGCCCGGCTTGGAGATCAGCAAGGTCGCCGTCGGGCCGATGGACAACAATGCGTACGTGCTGCGCTGCGCGCAGACCGGCGACGTGCTGCTGATCGACGCCGCCGACGAGGCGAACCGGCTGCTTGAGGTGATTCCGGACGACGCGCTTCGGACGGTGGTCACCACGCACCAGCACGCCGATCACTGGCAGGCGCTGTCAGCCGTGGTAGGCGCCACCGGCGCGCGAACGATCGCCCATCCGTTGGACGCCGAGCCCCTGCCGGTGCGACCCGACCGCCTTGTTGTCGAGGGGGACACGGTCGAGGTCGGCAAGGTTGCCCTCTCAATCATCCACCTCCGCGGGCACACGCCAGGATCCATCGCGCTGCGCTATGACGACCCGGCCGGGAGCACCCACCTGTTCACCGGCGACTCGCTGTTCCCTGGCGGCGTGGGCAACACTGGAGGCACCGAAGCCTTCGGCACGCTCATCCGCGACGTGGAGACCAAGTTGTTTGAGCCGATGCCGGACGACACCTGGGTCTACCCGGGCCACGGAGCCGATACCACGCTCGGCACCGAGCGTCCGCATATCGCGGAGTGGCGCACCCGCGGCTGGTAGTTCCGCACGGGCTCGGCCACCGTACGGACCGTTGCTCCGTGAGCTGAATCACTCGGCTCCGGAAGTGCTGCGGCGCGGTGAGACCCTGACATCGTGCAGCGGACGATGCTCAAGTCGAAGATCCACCGGGCGAGAGTCACGGAGGCCGATCTCAACTATGTCGGGTCACTCACTGTGGATGCCGACCTGCTGGAGGCGGCCGACCTGCTTCCCGGTGAGCAAGTCCATGTCGTCGATGTCGACAACGGCGCGCGTCTGGTGACCTACGTCATCGAGGGCACACGCGGATCGGGGGTCATCTGCGTCAACGGCGCAGCGGCTCGCTTGGTGCACCCTGGCGATCTCGTCATCATCATCAGCTATGCCGTCGTGAGCGACGACGAGGCGCGCGACATGAAGCCCGCTGTGGTCCTCCTCAACTCGCAGAATCAGATCGAGCACCTCGGCCACCACCCGGCGGTCTGATCACAGGCCCGCGCGGCGACAATGCCCCGGTGACGCCCACCCTCGGCGCCGAGGCGTCCAGCACTGCCCGAACGGCGCCCCCGAAGTGGTGCCCCTGCGCGGTGATCATGGCGTTTGCCTCTCTGCGCCGGTCAGTCTGCCCCGTTTTGTCCGAGGCGAACGCCATGACCGGCGATAGGGGCACAAGATGGTGGCCGTCCACGACGACTTCGAGTCCGTGGTTGCCGGGCGGTTCCACATGGACGGCGGTTACGACAACGACGAGGAGCCGTGGCAGCGGCTGGGACGTGCCGTACTCCTGCGCTGGCTGACCCGGCGGATGATCGTCCGCAGCGGCAACCTCGCCACCGGTCACGGCGCCTCCTCGTCCTCGTACGCGGAGATGCTCGACCTGCTGTCCAGGCAGGAGTACCGCGACGAAATCCCGGCTGCGTTGCCGGCCGACGTTCCGATCGCGAACAAGGGAGGCTGGATCGAGGGTGTACAGCATGATGCGGCCCTGATCAGGCCCGCCGGCGCGCCGGCGTACATCCTGACTGTCCGCACGACCGGCCTTGGCGAGGCCGACGGCCGTGAGCTCATCCGTACCGTATCTGCGGCGGCATGGGCAGATCGCCGCTCACTAAGGTCGGCCGCGTGAAGATCCGCGAACTGCTCACGCACCGGGTGACCGCTCCGCTGCACACTCCTTTCGTCACGGCGATCCGCACGGTGTACGTGATCGAGAGCGTTCTCGTCGAGGTTGTCGATAGCGACGGGCGCTCCGGGTGGGGTGAAGGCGCAGCGACCTGGAAGATCACCGGGGATTCGGTCGAGGGCATGCTCGCGGCAGTCTCCGGTCCGCTGCGTGACGCCGTGCTGGGCAGAGATGCCGACGACCTCGCTGACACGTTGTACGAGGTGGAGCACGCGATCGTTGGCAATCCTGCGGCGAAGGCCGGGGTCGACGGCGCCTTGCACGACCTGGCGGCCCGCCGGCTCGGCGTGTCGCTGCCCCAGATGCTCGGCTCGCGCACGCTGCGGCTGCCGACCGACGTGACGCTGGCAGCCGGCCCGGCCGAGGATATGGCGAGGGCCGCGGTCAAGCGGGTAAAGGAGGGTTTCGGCGTACTGAAGGTCAAGGTCGGCGACGGGACGGCTGACGACCTCGACCGGCTCGGCCAGCTCCGGGCAGCGGTTGGCCCTGAGGTTCGGGTACGGATCGACGCCAACCAGGGATGGACGCCTCGGCAAGCGGTCCGGGTGATCCGGTCGATGGAGGACGCCGGCATCGACCTGGAGCTGGTCGAGCAGCCGGTCACGTCCAGTGACCTCGACGGGCTGGCGTTCGTGACCGCCCATGTCGACACCCCGGTGCTCGCCGACGAGAGTGTGTGGTCGGCGCGCGACCTGCTCGAGATCGTCCGCCGCCGGGCCGCCGACCTGGTCAACGTCAAGCTCGCCAAGTGCGGCGGGATCGGGCCGGCCCGCCGCATGCTGAACGTCGCAGCGGCCACGGGTGTCGGTGTGCTGCTCGGCTCGATGATGGAGACCCACGTCGGCGTCGGTGCTACGGCGAGCCTCGCCACGATCTCGCGATCCGCGGGCGTCGACGACCTGGATGCCGCGTGGTGGCTGTCGGCGTCGCCGGTGCGAGGTGGCCTGCGGTACGACGGCGCCACGGTAGTGCTGCCCGACGCCCCTGGCCTGGGCATCGAGGGGCTGGCCGAATGACCGCCGTGCGGGCGGTTGCCGTCGCCACGGCCACCCTGTGGACCGGCCCGCAGGCCCCGCGACCTCTCGACCTCGCTGCTCTCGGCCAGCCTTCGAAGGTCCGCGAATGGACCGACCAGATGACCGAGCCGGACCGGCTCGACCTGCATGGCCGGGTGGAGTCACAGGCCTTGCTCGGCGACGTTGTCGTGGTCGACGAGGAGCACGACGGCTGGGCCCGCGTGGTGCTGCCGGCGCAGCCGAGCTCCAAAGATCCACGCGGCTACCCTGGCTGGCTCCCGACCGCTCAGCTGATCGACTGGGACCGGCCCACCACGACGGTGGCGACTGTTCGCACACCGACCTGCACGCTGTACGACTCCCCCGGTGGCGTCGCCGTCACGGTCGACCTGAGTTTCGCGACCGCACTGCCGACGGCTGGGCCGCTGGAGGATGGCTGGCAAGCGGTGCACGTGCCTGGCCGGGACGACCCGGCTTGGCTGCCGGAATCCGACGTCGACCCCGACCCCGTCGCTCACCCGACTCCGCATGAGCTACTCGAAGCAGCGCGGCAGTTTGCCGGCCTGCCGTACCTGTGGGGCGGCACCTGCGGGCTGGGGTTTGACTGCTCGGGCCTGGTGCACGCGGTATTCCGCCGATTCGGGGTGACCGTGCCGCGCGACGCGGACGATCAGGCGGCAGCAGCGCCGGTCCGGATCAGCCCCGCCGACGTGGTCACGGGTGACCTGCTGTTCTTCGGCTTTGCGGGTGCCGACATCCACCATGTGGGCATCGCCACCGGCGACCGGCGGATGCTGCATGCGGCGGAGACCGGGCGATGCGTCACCGAGGAGGCGCTGCCGCCGCATCGGCTCGATACCCTGGTGGGCGCGGGCCGCTGGGCGTGACGATCAGCTGACGCCGGCCACATCCATGCCACGCAGCTCCTTCTTCAGCTCGCCAATCTCATCGCGCAGCCGTGCCGCCAGCTCGAACTGCAGCTCACGCGCCGCCTCGAGCATCTGCCCGTTGAGCTGCTGGATCAGGTCGGCGAGCTCGGCGCGCGGCATGCCGGCCAAGTCACGAGCATGCCGCCCGGCGTCTCCGGAACCACTCCGGGACTTCAGCCCAGGCACCGGCGCCTTGCCGCGGCTTTGCTGGCGACCCGACCCGCCGACCAACTCGTTGTCGGCTGCGTCGCGATAGATGCCGTCGAGGATGTCGACGATCTTCTTACGCAGTGGCTGCGGATCAACGCCGTGCGCCTCGTTGTACGCCACCTGCTTGGCCCGCCGCCGCGCGGTCTCGTCGATGGCGTGCCGCATGGACGGGGTGATGTTGTCGGCGTACATATGCACCTGTCCGGAAACGTTGCGGGCCGCGCGGCCGATGGTCTGGATCAACGACGTGCCGGATCGCAGGAAGCCTTCCTTGTCGGCATCGAGGATCGACACCAGCGACACCTCGGGAAGGTCGAGCCCCTCGCGAAGCAGGTTGATCCCGACCAGCACGTCGTAGTCACCTTTACGCAGCTCGCGCAGCAACTCGATGCGGCGCAGCGTGTCGACCTCGGAGTGCAGGTATCGCACCCGAATCCCGAGCTCGAGGAGGTAGTCGGTGAGATCCTCGGCCATCTTCTTGGTCAGGGTCGTCACGAGCACCCGCTCGTTGCGCTCGGCGCGGACGCGGATCTCGTGCACCAGATCGTCAATCTGACCTTTCGTCGGCTTCACGACCACCTCGGGGTCGACCAACCCGGTCGGCCGGATCACCTGCTCGACGAACTGCCCGCCCACGCGACCCAGCTCGTACGGGCCGGGGGTAGCCGACAGGTAGACGGTCTGGCCGATCCGGTCGAGGAACTCCTCGAACTTCAGCGGCCGGTTGTCCATCGCGGACGGCAGCCGGAATCCGTGCTCCACGAGGGTGCGCTTGCGACTCATATCGCCTTCGTACATGCCGCCGATCTGTGGCACGGTCACATGCGACTCATCGATAACCAGCAGGAAGTCCTCGGGGAAATAGTCGATCAGGCAGTTCGGTGCGGAGCCGGCGGCTCGGCCATCGATGTGGCGCGAATAGTTCTCGATGCCGGAGCAGAAACCGACCTGCCGCATCATCTCGATGTCGTAGGTCGTGCGCATGCGCAGCCGCTGCGCCTCGAGCAGCTTGCCCTTGCGCTCCATGTCGGCCAACTGGCCAGCTAGCTCCAACTCGATGCCGCGGATTGCCCGCTCCATCCGCTCGGGGCCGGCCGCGTAGTGAGTGGCGGGGAAGACCAGCACTTCGCCGACCTCGCGGACCACCTCGCCGGTGAGTGGATGCAGGTAGTAGAGCCGCTCGACCTCGTCGCCGAACATCTCGATCCGGACCGCGAGCTCTTCGTAGACGGGGAAGATCTCCACTGTGTCGCCGCGCACCCGGAACGTGCCCCGGGTGAAGGACAAGTCGTTGCGGGTGTACTGCACGTCGACCATCCGCCGCAGCAGCGTGTCGCGCTCGACCTCCTCGCCGACCCGCAATCGGACACAACGATCGACATACTCCTGTGGCGTACCCAGGCCATAGATGCACGAGACCGACGCGACGACGATGACATCGCGCCGGGTCAACAGCGACATGGTGGCCGAGTGGCGCAGCCGCTCGACCTCGTCGTTGACCGACGAGTCCTTCTCGATGTAGGTGTCGGTCTGCGGAACGTAGGCCTCGGGCTGGTAATAGTCGTAGTACGAAACGAAGTACTCGACAGCGTTGTTGGGCAACATCTCACGCAACTCGTTGGCCAGCTGAGCAGCCAGGGTCTTATTGGGCGCCATGACCAGCGTGGGGCGCTGGAGCCGCCCGACCAGCCAGGCAGTGGTCGCCGACTTGCCTGTGCCAGTCGCCCCGAGCAGGACGACATCCTGCTCACCCCGGCGGATCCGTGCTTCGAGGTCGTCGATCGCGGCCGGCTGATCCCCGGCTGGCTCGAAGTCGCTGACAACCTCGAACTTGCCCTGGGTCGGGACGATATCGGTGACTGCGCGCATGGCTCCCACGATAGTTGTCGGGTACGACATCGCCCGCCGGCCGCGATCAGGCGGGTGGCCGAATGCCAGATTCAACAGGTCTGAGCTGCCCGGTATGCCCGCCTCAGCGCACGCGGGCTGACCGCCGCCGCGTCACAGCTGCTCGGTATAGCGGCTACGCGACTCTGGACGCGCCTCGGCCGGGGCATCCACCCAATGCTCGCGGACGTGCCGGATCAGCCCGCCGCTGATGGTAAAGAACGACGCGGCCCAGAACGTGTCTGGGCCATTGGTGACCTCAATCTCCGAGGCCACCGCGCTGTCGCCGCCTTCGACGACGCGCAGCACCTGGATCCGCGACGAGCCCGGATACTCGGCATTGAGCGCCAGCACGTTGTCGCGGCCGCGGATGAGCTCCCCGCTGTGTGGCCACTCCACGATGACGTCATCGGCCAGCAACTGCCCTGCCGTCGCCCATTCCTCGGCATCGAAGAGCTGCCAGAACCGTCGGACCAGATCACCTGCGCTTGTCCTTTCCATGGTGCGAGATCGTGCCCTAGGGGTACGACACAACCCGCCTGGAGCAGCCCGCATCGGTGATCCAGGCCTCGTTGGTCACGCTTCAGCAGTACTTACGAGTCCTGGATCATGGAGCTGGGGGCTGCCAGCCCGTGTCACGGGCCCACCGCTCGGCGCGCGGCAGAGCGGCATCGAACCACGGCTCCTTGGCCTCGGCGTAGTCGGCAACCGGGGGATGCAGCGCAGCCAGCCGGTGCTTTTCGGCAAGATGGGTGGCCGCCTCGGACGGGACGGCCCGGAGCCAGTCTCGGAACAGCAGCGCGTATCGCCACCCTGCCGAGCCCGCCACACGTACGTGCAGGTGGGCCGGCCGCCCCGGATCGGCGCTGCCATGCAACCGCTTGGCCCAGCGCGCCGGGTCGAGATCACCCTCCTTCGGTCGATCGCTACGCACGCCCGCGACCACCGGGAAGCCCGCCTCAACCAGCACCGGCCGCAGCTCGTCCGCCCGCGCCAGGGAGTCCACGGTGAGCTGCATGTCGAGGACGTCCTTGGCGGCCAGGCCAGGCACCGCGGTCGAGCCGACATGGTCGATCCGCAGCTCGCCCGCTGCATTCCTGACCCGATCCGCGAGCCGCTGAAACTGCTGTGGCCAACTGGGGTCGTACAAATCGATGACGGCGTCGGGCCCGTTGCTCCTTCGTTCCTGTTGCAGGTTGTCTGCGTACGGCCGGATCCGCTCGTCCCACAGCCTGTCGACGGCCTGATCGAGCCCGGCGACCGCGCCGTCGTTGACCAGCACTTCGTCAGCAACGGCGCGGCGCTCCGCGTCGCTGGCCTGGGCCGACAGCCGCGCGCGGGCATCGACCTCAGACATGCCACGGTCACGTATCAGGCGGCCAATCCGAAGCTCCTCCGGCGACTCGACGACAACCACCAGGTGGTAGGTCGGCGCCAGGCCGTTCTCGGCGAGCAGCGGCACGTCGTTGACGACGATCGCGCCCGGGCCGGCCGCGGCCATCAGCTCCCTGGTGCGCTGGCGGACGAGCGGGTGCACGATCTCGTTGAGTCGCCGGCGCGCGCCACCGTCGGCGAAGACGAGCGCGCCCAATCGGGCCCGATCCAGGGTGCCGTCAGCGCCCTGAACCTCGGTGCCGAAGGCGGCCACCACCGCGGCGAGCCCGGGAGTGCCCGGCTCGACCACCTCTCTGGCGACCGCATCGGCATCGATCAGCACCGCACCGCGCCCGGCCAGGCGGTGCGCGACCGTGCTCTTGCCCGATCCGATCCCGCCGGTAAGTCCGACCCTCAGCACCCGGTCAGTTTTGCAGGGCTGGGCAAGGTAGGCCCGATCGGGCGAGTCTGCCCGCGTTTCGGCGCGCCTGCCGAGTCACTTGCCGATGCGCCGTTACGGTTCGCCTACTTCCCCACTACCCGGAGGCACTATGAGCAGGTCATCGCGGAGGGGCCGGCACCGGCTCGGTCCGCCGCACCTGCGTCATTGCCGACATTTCCCCGAAGTCGAGGCGCGGCTCAATAGCGCCGACCGCAGCCGCCACGCGAGCGACCAAGGCACCTGGCGAGTTCGTCCTGCGCTAGCCGTAAGTGCCGGACTCACCGCCCTGCTCACGAGCGGCTGGATCACGACCGGAGAGGCACTGGCGCAACGGCTGACAAACCGCTAGCTAGGCCACGTACGAGGAGGGCCCCGACCGGCATCGCCGGCGGGGCCCTCCTCGGTGGTAAGGCTTAGCTATCAGCTCGTTCCGCGCCTCGCTTCGCTCGATGCTCGCTCGCCATAGCTCAGGTCTTGCCGCCAGCCAGCTTCTCGCGCAATGCGGCCAGCGCCTCGTCGGTAGCAAGCGCACCACTGTCGGCCTGCGCCGGCTCTGACGAGTACGAGGTGTCCTCGGCCGCCTCAGCCTCGGCCTGCTGGGCCGCCGATATCTGCTTCTGGTGCGCGTCGTAGCGTGCCTGGGCCTCGGCGTACTGCCGCTCCCAATCGGCGCGCTGCGAATCGTACCCCTCGAGCCACTCGCCCGTCGCCGGGTCGAAGCCCTCCGGATAGATGTAGTTGCCACCCTCGTCGTAGTTGGCGTGCATGCCGTACGCAGCGGGATCGAAGGCTGCCGACTCACCCGAAGCGCCTTCGTTGGCCTGCTTCAGCGACAGGCTGATCCGGCGCCGCTCAAGGTCGATGTCGATGACCTTGACCAGGATCTCGTCGCCGACGTTGACAACCTGCTCGGGAATCTCCACGTGGCGTTCGGCCAGCTCCGAGATGTGGACCAGGCCCTCAATGCCCTCATCCACCCGGACGAAGGAGCCGAACGGAACCAGCTTGGTGACTCGGCCGGGGACGACCTGCCCGATCTGGTGGGTACGGGCGAACTGGCGCCACGGATCCTCCTGCGTCGCCTTCAGCGACAGCGAAACGCGCTCGCGGTCGAGATCAACGTCGAGAACCTCGACTTCGACCTCCTGGCCGACCTCGACGACCTCGGACGGGTGGTCGATGTGCTTCCAGGACAGCTCGGACACGTGCACCAGGCCGTCGACGCCACCGAGGTCGACGAACGCCCCGAAGTTGACGATCGAGGACACGACACCCTTGCGGACCTGACTCTTGGCCAGCTTGTTGAGGAACTCGCTGCGCACTTCGGACTGGGTCTGCTCCAGCCACTGCCGGCGGGACAAGACGACGTTGTTGCGGTTCTTGTCCAGCTCGATGATCTTGGCTTCGAGCTCCATCCCGACGTACGGCTGAAGGTCTCGCACCCGGCGCATCTCGACCAGCGAGGCGGGCAGGAAGCCGCGCAGCCCGATGTCGAGGATCAGCCCACCCTTAACCACCTCGATCACCGTGCCAGTGACGATGCCGTCTTCTTCTTTGATCTTCTCGATCGTGCCCCACGCGCGTTCGTACTGCGCGCGCTTCTTGGACAGGATCAGCCGCCCCTCCTTGTCCTCCTTCTGCAGGACCAGGGCTTCGACCTGGTCGCCCACCTTGACGACCTCGTTGGGATCCACATCGTGCTTGATCGACAGCTCGCGAGAGGGAATGACGCCCTCGGTCTTGTAGCCGATGTCGAGCAGGACCTCGTCGCGATCGACCTTGACGATGGTGCCTTCGACGATGTCACCATCGTTGAAGTACTTGATGGTCTCGTCGATGGCGGCGAGGAAATCCTCGGCCGAACCGATGTCGTTCACCGCGACCTGCGGTGTGGTGCTGGATTCGACGGAGGTGTCGGTAGCGGTGGTCATATGGGTTGGTGACTCCGGGAGTGGACAGTGCGGCGGAAGAGCACGCCGAGAGCCCGGGTCGCCTCTGCGCGGACAGCCACCCGTTACGGGACGCGGGTTGCCAGAACGATTCGTGACGAGCGCGGCTTGCTCCGGTGAAGCTGCGCAAGCCCACAGCGCATCTGTCATCGTACGGGCGGTGGGCAGCAAGGGTCAATTGAGGGGGTACGGACATCGGCACAGCCTCTGAGGGCGGTATCGCCCGGCGCCAGGTTGGCTCGGCCGAGACCGTGAGAGCCAACCGCCGGTGGTGGGACGCCGACGCCGCGGCGTACCAAGCCGAGCACGGCGAGTTCCTCGGTGACGTCGAGTTCATGTGGTGTCCTGAGGGACTCACGGAGTCGGCCGCCGGGCTGCTCGGTGCGGTGGGCGGGCGGCAGATCCTCGAAGTCGGCTGCGGAGCGGCATCGTGCGGTCGCTGGCTGCGCATCGCCGGAGCGACCGTGGTCGCCCTCGACCTGTCAGCGGGGATGTTGCGCGAGGCGGTGCAAGCCGCCGTACGGACCGGCGTTGCCGTTCCCCTCGTACAGGCCGACGCGTGCGCGTTGCCGTTTGCCGACACATCCTTCGACATTGCCTGTTCAGCATTCGGGGCGGTGCCGTTCGTGGCCGACTCACCCCGGCTGATGCACGAAGTCGCACGGGTACTGCGACCCGGTGGGCGGTGGGTGTTCTCGGTGACGCACCCCCTCCGTTGGGTGTTCGCCGACGACCCCGGCCCGGCCGGTCTCGTGGCCCAGATTCCGTACTTCGACAGGACGCCGTACCTCGAAGTCGAC
>Ga0136617_10000877_pt1 | contig 26184 bp, 19 predicted proteins | sample AntDrymUQ3222106_2_FD_129672 | JGI IMG/M metagenome (GOLD analysis project Ga0136617, IMG submission 129672) | Polar desert sand microbial communities from Dry Valleys, Antarctica - metaG UQ322 (21.06) | ecosystem: Environmental > Terrestrial > Soil > Desert | place: Antarctica: Dry Valley...
ATTGGGGACATATGAATGGGAGTTTAGCGCAGCGGAAAACGAATGCCGCCGGGCTGTCGAACTCGATCCCAAAGACCACGAAGCGCGGAGGGAATTAGCTTTCCTTTTCATCGTATTAGGGCTCGAAGACGAGGCGATGCGTGAAATTGACGCCGCGGTCGCTCTCGCCCCGACGTCGTTCAATAAACGCTCTCGCGGCCTGATCCTTTACCATTCACGCCGCTATGACGAGGCTATCGAACAGCTTCAGCAGGTCGAGAATACCGATCCGAACTTCCACGAGACGGACGAATGGTTGATCCGCTCATACGAGATGAAAAAGGACCATCCTCGAGCATTTGAATGCTATTTGCGGCAGAGGAAACGAGTCGGCGACGCAACGCCCTACGAGCTAACTATATTGAAGACGATGTATGAACAAGCGGGATGGCCGGGTGTTTTGAGAACTATGATCGAGGAGCCGGGAAAGAACATTCTTGATACGGCACAGGTTTACGCACAGTTGGGTGACAAGGAAAAGGCTTTCGAGTCTCTCAACAACGCGATCGATCGCAGAGGAGTCATGAACACCCTAATCGCCCGCGAACCCCGGTTTGATCCGATAAGAAACGACCCGCGATTCGACGACCTGCTCAGCAGAATCGGTCTGAAGCCGGATGTCACGAAATAAAACCGAGGCATTTGATCTTGCAAAGTGTGACCGGTATGCAAAGCGTTAAGTGCGAAATACTTTCCTTGCTGTCTTTCAGCACTTTGCTGCTCTTCATTCTCGTTTTCCCCGTCCTTCCGCAATCCCAGGCTCTCGATGCTCAGATAGAAGGAATTGTAAGCGACATAAATATCTCGGTCATTCCAAACGTCACGATTACAGCGATCAATGTTCAAACCGGAGCGCGGCGAACTGCCGAATCCAATGAAAACGGCATATTCCGGTTGCCCATCTTGAGCCTCGGCTCGTACATCGTTATCGCTGAAATCGCGGGTTTCAGACGGTTTGAACGCCACGGTATTACGCTTGCGGCGGGCCAGAACGCATCGGTTGACATAGTTCTTGAACCTGGAAGGCTTGATGAAACCGTAACCGTGACATCCGATACTGCCATCGCCGACGCCTCAAAAGTCGAGATCGGGCGGCTGCTGAATTCCCGCGACGTAAAGAACCTGCCGCTTATCTCCCGGAATCCTTTCAATTTCATGCTGCTGCAGCCCGGCGTAAACGGGCGCATGGTCGAGGATCCTTCCGTTGTCAGGTTAAGTGCGAACGGCTTGCGTCGCCGCGTCGGTTACCAGCTCGATGGCGGTTACAACAACGATGCAAATCAGGGAGGTTTCCGGCTTACTTTCGTTTCGGAAACATTCGTGAAGGAGGTCCAGCTTCTATCGAATGGCTACTCGGCGGAATTTGGAAATACAGCCGGTGCGGTCGTGAACGTCGTTACACCGTCGGGCACTAACGAGCTCGATGGTTCGGCGGCCTTTTTGTACAGGCCGGCCATGCTTTCCGCGAAGGCCTTTGGTTTCCGGAGCGGAGACCCGGACCCAAACGTCGACGGCAACGGAATAACGGCAACGCTCGGCGGACCGATCATATCGGATCGCTGGCACTTTTACGCCGGGTACGAATGGGCCCGCCGCAACGCCTCATCATTGATAACGGTATCCGAACCAAATCGGGCCGCGTTGATTTCTGTAGGTCTTCCGTCCTCTATATTTATAAACGCTGACAGCACAACAGACGATTTCCGGTATTTTCTTTTCCGGACGGACGCAAAAATCTCGGACGGAACACGTGTCAGTTTCCGCTACAATAGGTTTGACCCCGAGACTGCGAATTTTGGATTGGGCGGAATCAATACCGCGCAGCGTTCCGTGGATCGTTCCGGATATGACCACGCCTTTGCGGCACAGTCCGTAACATCTTTCTCCGCAACGTTTTTTAATGAGTTTCGCTTTCAATACGCGAAAGGCGTTGGTCTTGTTGCTGCGAATAACCTATCGGCTTCCGGCGCGAGCGTTACGATAAATAACATTGTGAGCTTCGGTCCAAGTCCGTCCGTCGGAACCATTGCCCCAAACCAATCGACAACTCAGTTTCAAAACGCCGTCACAAAGGTCTTCGACACTCATTCCATTAAGTTAGGCGGCGGGATAAATTTCATCAGTGACCGGCCGACTGAAGAGGTATCCGCAAATTACATCTTCCCAGCAATCGAGGCCTATTCTGAGGCTGTAAATGGTGTTAACCGAAGGGGTTATACGCGCTATCGGGAAACCTTTGGCGACTCCGAAATACCATATCGCTCGACTTTTCTGAATTTTTTCGTGCAGGATGACTGGAAAATTTCCCGTCGGCTCAAGCTCGCGATCGGTCTTCGGTTCGACCTTTACTGGCCGCCTGAGGCTGATTCGTATTCGCCTCTTCCGTACTCGAGACAATTCGGCCTCGATACCAACAACTTCGCCCCGAGATTGGGTGTGGCTTATCTGCTTCGGGATGGAAAATATCGAACAGTATTGCGCGCAGGCTCCGGCATGCATTACGATCCACCGTTTTTACGGATGTATCGGCGTGCGATTTTGAACAATGGCAATCCGCGTTACTTTAGTTTTTCATTTGATCCGGGCGATTTCGCTGCTCCCGAGTTTCCGAATAAGCTTGGAATTTTTCCGCCGGGCGTCCAAGTCCCGCCTCGCGATATTGACACGGTGGCGCCGGATTTTCGAACCATGTATGCCGTTCACTCGAATATTCAGGTCGAACAGGCTGTCACGGATGATATGTCGCTGACCGGCGGATACCTTTTTTCGATAGCCAGACACATTCCCGTTTATCGGAACATCAATTGCCTGCCCACCGGCGAGACTCTGGCGGATGGGCGTCCGATCTACGGAACGGCCGTGAACGCCTGTTCGAACCGGGTGGTCCCGCAATTTCGCTTGATAATGATGGCCGAATCGGTTGGCAGTCTAAACTATCACGCCCTGTTTTTGCAGCTGACGAAACGTTTTTCGAACGGGTTTCAGCTAAACGCGAGCTATACGCTATCACGTGCTCGCGACGACGCTCCTGAAGAGAATGGCCCCGGCTCGATCAGCCTTTCGGATCCGTCAAACCGCGCATTTGACCGCGGCGCGGCATTCGGAGATATCACAAGTGTTTTTAGCATGAGCATGGTGACCCGGCCAAAATTTTCGGTCGCGAATCGATTTCTAAATGCTTTGCTAAATGACAATCAGATCGGATTGATCGTGCTTGCTGACAACGGTGAGAATTTTAATACCACTACCGTCGATCTTAACCGCGATGGCGTATTGGGGCCGGACAGGCCGGTCGGTGTCGCACGGAATTCGGGCCGGCTGCCGGCATTTTTAGGAGTCGACGCGCGATATTCGCGGTTCTTCAAATTAAGCGAAAAACTATCTTTTGAATTCTATGCCGAGGCGACGAATGTTTTCAATAGTAAGCACGTCTCGGGTTACACAAACACAATCCTGCCTGCAATACTGGTAAATAGTTCGACTGGTGAACTCCGCGGGACGCTGCCCGAATTCGGAAACTCATCAGCCTCATGGCGCCAAAGCCGGCAACTTCAATTCGGTGCCAAAATCTATTTCTGAAACGCAGTTTAAACGAAAGAACAAATATGCTTCGTCTCGATTAGCCTTCCCTCCTTTGAAAGGAGGGAAGCTAAAAAAGGCTACACGCAAAGCATGAACTACGAACATTTAACTGACGCCGAGGCTTTTCACGAGAAAACCGTAAATGTCGGCTTGTTCCTCGATCTGCTTGGTCGTTGGTTTTCCAGCACCGTGACCGGCTTTCGTTTCAATGCGGATAAGGATCGGTGCGTTTCCGCCTTGAGCTTCCTGCAATGCGGCGGCGTATTTGAAGCTGTGCGCAGGGAAAACACGGTCGTCGTGATCAGCGGTCGTCACCATTGTTGCGGGGTATTTGGCACCTGTTTTGACATTGTGAAGCGGCGAATAAGCGTATATCGCCTTAAACTCCTCGGGATTATCGGGCGATCCGTAATCTGACGTCCACGCCCAGCCGATAGTGAATTTCGGAAAACGCAGCATGTCCATTACGCCGACCGCCGGAAGTGCGGCGCCGAACAGATCGGGACGCTGGTTCAGTACTGCTCCCACGAGCAAGCCGCCGTTCGAACCGCCCTGAATCGCCAGTTTCGAGGGCTGCGTGTACTTATTCGCGATCAGCCATTCGGCCGCACCGATAAAATCGTCGAAGACGTTCTGCTTTTTAAGCTTCGTGCCTGCTTCGTGCCAAGCCTCACCGTATTCGCTGCCGCCACGTAAATTTGCGACGACATATACACCGCCCATTTCCAGCCACGGCAGACGTGCGACAGAAAATCCAGGCGTCATCGGAATGTTGAAGCCTCCGTAGCCGTAAAGTAATGTCGGGTTATTTCCGTCGAGCTTCAAACCCTTTCTGTGGACGATGAACATCGGAACCTTCGTCCCGTCCTTGCTGTTGTAGAAAACCTGTTTTACCTCGAACAGGCTCGCGTCAAACTTAACCTTAGCCTCTCGAAACAATTCGCTTTTACCGGTTTTCATGTCGTATCGATAAATCGCAGGCGGAGCGTTGAAGCTGGAATAAGTGTAAAAGGTTTCGTGATCCTTGCGTTTGCCACCGAATCCGCCGGCGGAACCGATTCCCGGCAGTTTGACATCGCGGCCAAGTTTGCCCGTGGTGTCGACGATCCTGATCTGCGTGTAGGCGTCTTTCAAATACATCAACACCAATTGATCGTTGATAAATCGTACTCCGCTAAGCGTTTCCGTCGCTTCGGAAACAATGACGGTCCATTTCTTGTCTTTGGCGAGCACGTCGACCGTGACGATCTTGGCGCGTGCTGCATCCTTGTCAGTCTGAAAGTAAAAGTTGGACCCGTCATTGCCAATGAATGAAAAATTTGCATCCATCGTATCGACAAGCGGCATGATCGGAGCCTTCTCCATAGTCAGGTTTTTGACGTAAATCATGTTCTTCGGCGAGGTGCCTTTACCGACATAAATGATGAGCCATTTACCGTCTTCGGTAACGCCGCCACCGACAAAGAATTCCTTATTGTCCGGGCGTTCGTAAACGACGTAATCTTCGGATTGCGGCGTGCCGAGCTGGTGGAAATAGAGCTTCTGGTTGTAGTTATTGCCCTTTAATTCGCCCCCGGCCTGGGCGTCGGGAAAACGGCTGTAATAAAAGCCCGAATTGTCTTTTAGCCACGATACGCCACCCTGCCGATTCGGCTTTAGTGAATCGGTCAAATATTTTCCGGTATTGACCTCCATAATCTTCCATTCCGTGCGGTCGGAACCGGCAAGAGCAACGCCGTATGCCCAGAGCTTCCCGTCATCGGTAAACGAAGAGCCGCTCAGAGCCGCCGTGCCGTCAGCGGAAAGCTTGTTCGGGTCAAAGAAAACACGGCCCGGATCGTTTATGGAATCCGCGATGTACAGTACGCTCTGATTTTGAAGGCCGTCGTTTTTGGAGTAAATATACTTGCTGCCGATTTTTGAAGGAGCGGAGAATCGCTCGTAGTTCCAAAGTTCGGTGAGACGCGATTTGATCTTTTCTCGTTCGGGAATCGTCGCAAGATAGGAATTGGTCAGCTTATTTTGAGCCTCGATCCACGTCTTTGTGTCGGCGGAATCGCCATCTTCCATCCAGCGATACGGGTCCGCGACCTTCGTGCCGTGATAATTGTCAACCTGACTGCCTTTGGTCGGTTTCGGATAATCGAGCTTGTCCTGAGCCGGAACGCCCGAGACCACAAACGAGAAGAGAACCAGGAAGAGAAAGAATTTATTTAACATCGATTGAATGCACCTCATCGAAAGATTTAGGTAATTATAGAATGCGTTTGATGTATTACAAAACGGTCGGGTTGGACGGCAGCCGCTATACGGAAATGCTTTCGTTCGATATCGGATCATTTTCGGTGAAAAAGGGGTGAAAGCTTTCTGAGATTCTCAACCGATTTCGGGAGAACAGCCAACACGCTCTCAACGTCGTTCGCAACGTTATCCTTACCGAAACTGAAACGGATCGCACCTCGGGCGAGTTCATCATTTCGGCCAAGAGCACGGATAACCGGCGAAGGTTCGAGCGAGCCGGAAGAGCATGCCGAGCCCGTGGAAACCGCGATTCCCTGCAAGTCGAGATTTATGAGCAGACCCTCGCCCTCGATAAACCGGAAGGAAATGTTGGAGATATTCGGCAGGCGGTTTTCAGGATCGCCGTTTAAAAGTATGTCGGGAATTCTCTCTGCCACCCCCTGTTCAAAACTGTCTCGTAAGCCCTTCAAATTATGTGAACTCTCGTCCAAACGGGACCTTGCAAGTTCACAGGCCGTTCCAAAGGCGACAATATGCGGTACCGATTCGGTTCCACCACGGCGTTCGCGTTCCTGATGGCCGCCGATATTTTGCGGATGCAGTCGCACACCACGCCTAACATATAAGGCACCGATGCCTTTTGGAGCGTATATCTTGTGTGCCGAAATTGAGAGCAAATCGCATCCGATTTCTTCCACATCGATCGGGATCTTTCCCGCGGCCTGCACGGCATCGGTATGAAACCAGACCTTTTTTCCGTTTTCACGAAGGCCTTTTACGAAATTTCCGATCTCAACAACCGGTTGAATGGTGCCGATCTCGTTGTTGGCGGTCATGATCGAGATCAAAACCGTATTGTCACGGATCGCGTCTTTCAGGTCATCGATCCGAACGATACCGTTATCATAAACCGGCAAATATGTGATGGCATATCCATGCTTTTCCAGGTCTTCACAAACATTTTTCACAGCCGAGTGCTCAATCGCGGATGTGATGACGTGCGGTAAACACGCTCCGTTACGGTCGCGTTTCTGCCCGTGAGCTTCGAGAAGGCCGCGAATAGCGAGGTTGTCGGCTTCGGTACCGCCGGAAGTGAAAACAATCTCATTCGGGCGTGCGTTTATTAGATCAGCCACCTGGTGTCGGGCCCTATCTACCGCACCGCGAGCCTCCTGGCCAAAAAAATGAATGCTTGAAGCATTGCCAAATTTTTCAGTCAAATATGGAAGCATAGCATCGACGACCTCCGGATCGACCGGCGTCGTTGCACTATTGTCGAGGTAAATTCGGCGGAACATATCCCAATTCTAACTCACATAGGCCGCCTGCTGAAATTCAGAAATTACTGACGTTTTGATACTCGTCTTTTTTAACTTCGAATACCCACTTTTGCGGCTCGAATTATTACATTCAAATTACAAACATATCCGGGTATCCGGAAGGAACTATCTTGCTCTAAAAGGGTTAGGTAAGATAAAGTAAAACGTTGCGGATACTTGCGGCATCTTAATCGGGAGCCGATTCGCGGGGAACAACAATATGGATTTTACAACAAAGGAATTATTAAAAAGATACGCAAAACTTGCGGTCGGACAGCCGTTTGCACCGATACTTCTGAATATTCTGGTAACAAGCGTTTGCGACATGCGCTGTACGCACTGTTTTTTTACCGATGAGCTCGACGACCGTCCCCGCAAGAAGCTGCAAATGAAAACCGGCGAGCTCGAACAGATATCGGAGACTTTAGGCGGTAATCTCGGCGTTCTGATTCTTGCGGGCGGTGAACCCTTCACGAGGAAGGATCTGCCTGAAATCGTAAGTGCCTTTCATCGCAATAATAAACTCGAATCGGTTTATATTATGTCAAACGGGCAGATCCATCCGCGTATCTTCCCCGATGTGACGCGAATTTGCCAGGAGAATCCGAAACTGAATGTAACAGTTGCATTGGGTATTGACGGATTGAAGGATCAGCACGAGAAGATTCGTCAGAAAGAGGGTAGCTGGGACAAGGCGATTCATACGGCCCGTACCTTGAAGGAAATGAAAAAGCAATTTCCTAACATTGACGTGCAGACTTGTACGTGTGTGATGAATTCGAATCAAGACACGATCTTCGACTGGTACGATTTTCTCAAATACGATCTGAAGCCGGACAAGATCAATATTAATTATATTCGTCCGCCGTCAAAGGACCCGAATGAACTGAATTTCGACCATAATCGCTACGCCAAATTGTCGGATTTGATCCTAGACGATGTGCGTAACTCTGCAATCAAGAACAATTACGGCGGATCGGCAGGATTTTTTAAGGCGGCGATCGATATATACATGCACGGTCTGATCACCAGGGTAAAGGAAACTAATGAAAAGCAAATGACGTGCTACGCCGGAACCGCCGGTGCCGTCATCTATGATGAAGGAACGATTTCGTCCTGCGAAAATAAGAGTGCTGTCGCTAACCTGCGTGAATTCGATTGGAATTTCCAATCGGCATGGAATTCTCCGCAAATGAAGCAGCGTCGCAGGGAAGTAGCGGACGGATGCTTTTGTACGCACGAATCGAACAGCTATTACCCGAGTTTGCCGTTTAACCCAAAGCACTTAATCCAGATCAAAAAACTCGAGAAGCAGATGAAGAAAGCCTCGAAAGAGCTGGGGATCGATCAGCCTCAGCCTGAGGGCTTGGCTGTAAAGGCTTAAGATGAATATCACCGTTGAACAAACTCTGGAAATGCCGAACGCCGTACTTTTTGCGCGGAAGCTTGACGCCGCTTTGAAGGCTGAGCGGAAGAAGCGGCAGCATTTTTATAAACTCATCGACGAAAACAAAAAGATGGAGTTTATAAACGGAGAAGTTTTTTTCCAATCGCCTGCCAAACTGCGACACACTATTGCGGTTGGGCATTTGTCCCAGCTCTTAAGAGTTTACGTGTCGCGAAAAAAGCTTGGATTCGTCGGGGTCGAGAAAATACTGGTGTCGCTTACTCGAAACGATTACGAACCGGATATATGTTTCTTTTCTTTGGAAAAGTCCAAAGATTTCACGCTGGAACAGATGCAATTTCCATCACCGGATTTTGTAGTGGAGGTACTTTCGCCATCGACCGAACAGAACGACCGTGAAACTAAATTTCAGGATTACTCGGCCCACGGTGTGAGCGAATATTGGATGGTCGATCCTGAGAAGGAAACTGTCGAACAGTACATACTTCGAAATGAATTGTATGACCTGCTCCTTAAGTCCTTTGACGGAATGATCGAGAGTTTCGCTGTTGACGGTTTTAGAATTCCCATCAAATCGGTTTTTGACGAGGGCGAAAATTTGGCGGCGTTAAGGCAGATTGTTGGCGAATAGCATTGTATGTTGACGGATAAGGCAATGTATAAGTTCATTGAGAACGGCGTGCACGCGAGGTACTGGACTTTATCGTATGGGAAATTACAAAAACGAAGAAGGGGATCGCAATTCCGAAACATAACGAGATAGCCGAATTTACGGCTTCGAGAATTTGTAAACAACTTGAAATTCCAATTCCATAATGCCGCAAACCACACCAAAAATTCTCATTATCTCATCCGACACCGGCGGTGGGCACCGCTCTGCTGCTCAGGCTATTGCTGAAGGGCTGGAGAAACTTCGGCATGGCGATTCATCCGTCGTTCGGATCGTAAGGGCCGTTGAAGAATCACACCACCTTACCGACAAACTGGTGAACGTCTATAATTGGACGCTGCGAAATAAACAGCACTGGATGAAGTACGTTTACTGGGCGATCAATCGTTTTCGTCCTGAAACCCGCAAATTCATCCAAAACCGGGGCATGCGGTATCTCAAGATTCATTTTGAGAAATGGTGCCCGCATATCGTCGTCAGCGTGCATCCCTTGACGCAGCATGTCTTTGGACGAATTCTCAGGGAACTTAAGCTGACCTCACAGATTCCGCTCGTCACGATTGTTACCGATCCGTGTTATGGATTTTGGAGGGGCTGGGCGTGCGATGACGTTTCCCTTTATCTAGTTGCGAATGAAGAAGCCCGACGGCAGCTTATAGACTACGGCGTACCTTCGGAAAAGATAAAGATCTCCGGCCTGCCGCTGCATCCGAAATTCTGCGAGGTCGATGAAACTGTTGCCCAGAATGCCCGCAGGGCTTTCGGCCTCGATCCTAATAAATTCACTATTTTTGTTAACGCGGGTTGGGTCGGCGGCGGCAACATTCCAAAGATATTCAAAGAACTTGTGCGCGGTGAACTGGATGTTCAGGCGATATTTCTGGCGGGGAAAAACGAAGAGCTTCGAAAGGAGGCGGTAGAGATTGCCAGTCGTGCCAAATTTCCGGTCAAGGTAATCGGATATTCCGATCAAGTCGAGACATTAATGCAGTCCGCAAACGTAATGATATCCAAGCTCGGCGGATTGACAACATTCGAGGCATTGGCTTGCCGGTTGCCGATTATCGCGGATGCGACAACGCCCCCGATGCCGCAGGAGGCTGGAACTGTGCAGCTCATAGCAAAACGCGGTGCGGGCATTTTACTTGAGAAGGCGTCCGATATTGTTCCTACGATACAATCGCTCATCGGTAATTCGCTTCGGTACAAAGACATGAAAGCCGCGACGGCCGGAATGACAATGCCGGATTCCACCGAGCAGATTATTCGCGAGATCACCGCCCTGTTACCGCACGATTCTCGAATCAACATGCCTGCCGCCCTACCTGCCCAAAGCTAGTTTTTCATTTCCGGCGCTTGTGTGTTTTCCTCTATTTCTTTAACCTTTCTTTTGGTAAATACGTCATAATTCATTTGGAGAAATCATCTTGAGTCTTTTACTTGCAGGAAAACGTGCGTTTGTTTCCGGCGGCACGCGTGGTATCGGTGCCGCTATCTGCGAGGTTTTCGCACGCGAAGGAGCGGACGTAGCGTTTAATTATCATTCGCGTGAAGACCTTGCCGAAGAAGTGAAAGCCAAAATTGAGGCTTACGGCAGAAAGGCTTTGTCCTTCAGGGTTTCGGTGACCGATCGGTTCGGGATGAAGCATATCGCCCGGGAGATTTTCGACGCTTGGGGTGCAATTAATGTCCTCGTTAATAATGCGGCAGTCAATAAGGGCGACAATTTCGCTACAACTACCGATAAATCCTGGGACTGGGTTGTGAATACGAATGTCGGCAGTTTGTTTGCGGTCACTAAGCCGTTTTACAAACAGATGATCCGAGCAAAAGTCGGTTCCATCCTGAATATTACGTCGGTGGGTGCGATTCGCAGCCTCCCGACATCGGTTCATTACGCAACATCAAAGGCCGCAATGATCGGTTTTACAAAGTGTTTGTCGCGAGAAGCCTCTAATTTCGGCATCGTCGTAAACGCCATTGCAGCGGGTGTTTTTGACACGGATCTAGGCAACACCTTGCCCGAACGCTTGCTGCAAATGCACGATTTCTGGGTCTCGAAAGGCCGTTCCGGCCAACCTTCGGAACTCGCCGAATACGCCGCGTTTATGGTCAGCGACCGCAATAGCTTTATGAATGGCGAGGTCGTCATCGTCGATGGCGGTGCGGTGACGTGAGTTAGCGATTGTTTAAAAGCTGAAAAAGCTGATTTGCGTGAAGGATGAAGCAAGAAGCGCATATTCCGCCGAATACGATGATATGCGCTTCTCTTTCGAGATCTATCGAAATCGCGTTGCTGTTGTAGTCGAACAGCCTGTAAATAATAAAACATCGTTCGGAGCATAAATTTCCGAAGTTCCGGCTGACTCATAGTCATCGGCATTGCGATTTAGATTTACTTCGTGGTTAATAATTGTCCAGCCGGTAAAATTACCGCTCGGATCAAAATTGAACCCTTTGAACTTAAATCGATAAATATTTCTGCCTGTTCGGCTCCAAACTCCGTGTCCGGGCGTGTGCAAAGCCTGCGGTATCCCGGAGGTCGAGTCCAGCAAAGTTCCGCCGGACATAAATGTCGTAAGTGACGCAAAAGTTCTAATTGCAGCGCCAGTCTGACAGTTGCGAATCGTTACCTGCACGTCCCATGTGCCTTCCAATTTGCCGCCGCCGTTTCTGCTTTCACTTTTAGATTCATCCTGAGCAAACACCAAACCGGAAGTTAGTGCTGAAATTACCATAAATGCCAAAACTGTTCCGCCGATTACTTTCACGAGATTTCTTTTCATTTTATTTCCTCTATTTTTTGAATATTTCAGCCAAAAACCTTAAAGGATTGGCTGATGCGTGTCATAATCTCCGAAAACCGTTGTGAAAATCGTTAGAATCCGGCTGAGATTTTGTGAGAACTTATGAGAACCAATACGGATCGACCTCAAAAGCTAATTTACGAATTTGGTGATTTTCGCCTTTGTCCCTCCAAACGTCTGTTGCTGACAGGCGGAAATGAAATCGTTGCGCTGATGCCGAAAGCCTTTGATACTTTGCATTACCTTGTCCGGCACAATGGAAAAGTGATCGAGAAAGATGAACTAATGCGCGAAGTATGGGCGGATACGATTGTCGAAGAAAACAATCTCACGCAAAATATCTCGATTCTGCGGCGCGTTCTCGGTGAAAAACCCGGCGAACATCGTTTTATCGTTACCGTTCCGGGACACGGGTATAAATTTGTCGCTGAAGTCGGCGAAGTTGGCGACGCGGAGATATCAGAATCGGAAGGGGCAGCGACGCGGTTCCTCTCAGAACCGCTTGTGTTTGCGGGTGGATCAAACACGACCGAGAATCATCCACAGATAAACACAGATGAACACGAATTAGAAACTGAAGAACTAAAGCCAAAGATCGATAACCAACTAGGAAAGGGCAACGAACAAAGGACGAAGGACGAAGAATCAAGCCGCTTTTGGCTCATCGCAATTTTCGGCACGGTTATTATCGGTTTGAGTTTGCTCGGCTTTTATTCGTGGCGGGAAAACGGAAAATCCGTCGCCGCTCAGATAAAAACTGTCGCCGTTTTGCCGTTTAAGTCTTTGGTTGCGGAAAATCGCAACGAAGCATTGGAACTCGGAATGGCGGACACTCTAATTTCAAAACTGGGCGGCCGCGAGGAAATTACCGTTCGACCTTTGAGCGCGATTCGCCGGTATAATTCCGTCGAGCAGGATTCTTTGATTGCCGGGCGCGAACTTAGTGTTGAAGCCGTTTTGGACGGAACGATTCAAACTTCCGGCGAGAGAATCAGAGTCTCGGCGAAGCTGCTTCGCGTCGCCGACGGCAAGCAATTGTGGATGGCACAATTTGACGAAAAATTTACAGACATTTTCGCCGTTCAGGACTCAATTTCGGAACGGGTCGCGGCGGCTCTGAAAATTCGGTTCGGAAATGCGGAGAAAAAACGTCCCACGGAAAACGTTGAAGCATACGAACTGTATATGAAGGGGCGATACCACGCGCTTAATTTGACCCGGGCGGAAACCGACAAGGCTATTGCGTATTTCCAAAAGGCAATCGGAATCGATCCGAACTATGCACTTGCATATGTGGGAGTCACCCGGGCTTATCTCCCGATGGCGCTAACAAGCGGCGTGCCTGCCTGGGAAGTAATGCCGAAGGCAAAGGCTGCGGCGCTGCGGGCGGTCGAGATTGACGAAACACTTGCCGAAGGTCACGCCGCGCTAGGTTCGATCGCGTTTTGGTATGAATGGGATTGGCCGGCGGCGGAAAAAGAACATTTGCGGGCGTTGGAACTTAATCCGAACAGCGCGGAAGCCCACTTCGGTTACGCGCATCTGCTTTCAAATATCGCACGGCACGAACAGGCGCTTGCCGAAATTAAACGTTCACGAGAGCTCGACCCGGTATCTTTAGTAAGTAATGCGGCCGAAGGACAAATGCTGTTTTTCGCCGGAAGATCCGATGAATCTCTTAACCGATTGCACAAGACTATTGATTTGAACCCGAACTTCTGGCTTTCACATCTATTCATTTCCGGTGTTTACACCAAAATAGGAATGCACGCCGAAGCCGCAGCCGCCGCCAAAAAAGCGGGCGAACTTTCCGGCAATGCGCAATCGGTGGCATATCGCGCCTACGCTCTGGCGAAAGGGGGAAAACTTGACGAAGCCCATGGCCTGCTCGACGAATTATTGAAATTGTCGAACCAGCGTTATGTTCCGCCGTACACTTTGGCGGTCGTTTATAACGGGCTTGGTGAAAGCGGCAAGGCACTCGATTATCTGGAAAAAGCCTTTGCCGAAAAGAATTTGCTGATGGTGTTTTTAAAAGTAGAGCCGAAATGGGATAACTTGAGGAGCGAACCGCGATTTAGAGATCTGATGAATCGTATGAACTTTGCTCAGTAATGAAATTGAAGTTGAATTTCAATTCGAACGTGCTGAAAACAAAGGATTTAGCTTGACATATATGTTCCAGTGTTCTAATATTGCATACAATCGCTTCTGAGGGACGGAGGAAAAAGAAATGGCGAGAACGGAATTGGTCGATAATCTGAATAAAGCATTGAGCTTGGAGCTTGCCGGTGTTATTCAATATTCCCAGCACAGTTATTTGGTAACCGGCGTTGAGAGGGAAGTTTATAAGAAATGGTTCCGGGATCAGGCGGAAGAGGCTCAGCAACACGCGGAAACGCTCGGCGACAAAATCGTCGCTCTAGGCGGTATACCGGCGGTTGAACCGGCGATGATCCGACAGTCTATCGATTTGAAGGAAATGCTTAAGCAGGACTTGGAGCTCGAGCGCGAAGCATTGGCAGTTTATATGGCTGCGTGGACTTCATGCGACGATAACGATCTACCGCAGAAATTCTGGCTTGAAGGCCAGATCGCGGATGAACAGATGCATGTAGAAGAACTCGAAAAACTCACGTCGGAAAGACAGTCGAGGGTAAATTCGGAACGAATTGTTCTGCGCGAGGTTAGATGAGTTTCGAGTTCAAACTTAAGTCGTCTCTTAGTTGAAAAGAGAACACGCGGGAGCGAGAACTCAGAAAAAACAAAGCCGGGGCTAATGTCCCGGCCCACTTTTTTGCTGTTGAAAACTAATGCAAATTCGGAAACTGTAAAACTTTGGTATGGGCGACCTCTCCGCCGCTTTCGATTCTGTCTCTTTTCAGTTTAAGCCGGGCCGCGGCGATGACGGTGTGGAGTTCGTCAAGCATCTCGGCATCGAGCGCGAATGTTTTTTGACAGCACCAGCCAAGATCATCCGTCCAGGTAGAGAGCTTAATGACTGCCTGATCTTCCTGAAGCGCGACATCGACCTTTCTCTCTTCCGAAAAAACCGGGGCAAAGCTGAAAGCCGTCTTATTCATAAACTCAAAAGAAATTGAAAATCATTTTCAATAAGGATTATACAAAAAAAAATCATTTCGTCAAATCCTAAACGCGCAAAATCCGACGAAATGATTAATTTTTTTCGGCCCAGTTTTTATTTACCGCCTTTCCATTGGTTTACGAGATCCTGCAAGGCGCTGACGGCATTTTGATTCGCCGGCGGCGTCGATGCATTTCCGACGGCAATGGCTTTTTCGCCGGTCGCAATTGCGTCGGCTTTTTTACCTTGTTCGTTAAGAAGCCTGGCCTTTACCGCTAGATTCGAGTAAGTTTCTTTCATCTTTATCGACGAATTGAGCCAGTCCATCGCCTCCGGATAATGATCTCTTAATTTGAAAGTAACGATGTAGTTAGCGGCCTGGTTAAGCGGGCCTGCTTCTCTCGATTTCACAATGGCTTCGCGAGACTGGCCGATTACGCGTCCGTGAATGCCGCCAATGTCCACCTTGAACGGAACAGCCATGTTCTCCCAACTCAATACTACGTCAACCTCGTTCGGTTTAGGATCGTTGAATGAATAAGTAAGCGATTCATGAAAATCGGATTTTAACGGTCTTGAGGTGACACGAAGCGCGTCGTCCTTTTCGTTATACGCGAAACTGCCCCATTGCCCGGCATCCTTACTGAAAACAAGCATCCAATCGGAAGTGGCAGGAATGACGTGAAAACTATATTTACCAGCGGGTAGCGGCTTTCCGTTGATAGAAACGTCCTTCGAGACTTCGAACAACGTCGCTTCATTTGCACCCGCGCGCCAAACCTTTCCGAAAGGGACAAGGCCGTCCCATATTTTGCGGCCTTTAACATTCGGCCGGTGATATACGATCGAGATTTTCGTATCGCCGACCGTTTGCGCGATCTCCTGCCGCTGGCTTTCGCGGGGAATCGCGGTCTGTGCCACTGCGCTCAAACACAAAGTCAATACAATTGCTGAAAACAAAATTACTTTTTTCATTTCTCCAATCGCTCCTTCGCTCTTTGAATAAAAATTTTGATCATTTCCGTAATTCTCTTGCTCATCTCGCTGCTGATCAGGCTTTCTCCCGCGATTCCGGCGAGCATATGCAGTTCGCGCGCCGACGTTCGTCGGAGCTCTACCATTTGCGAGAAATGTACGAGAGTCACGTTTTTTGCCTTTTCAAGAAAATCCGCCGAATATCGAAGGAAATTTTGTGTTTCGAGAGAAACCGGAAACCACTCGATGCGTTCCTCCGAATTCTCGGCCAGTTCCACCGCAAATTTTTGCATCATCGACCCGACAAGCGGAATCTCAGCTTCGATTTTCCAATGTGCAACGCCTTTTGCGTCGGTATGAATGCTGGCGATACCGGGCATAAGATCGGCAAAATTCCTGATATCCGAGAAAAACTCACGCACTTTTTCGACGCCCGTTCGGACTTCTATGTCATCACTATAACCCGCTTTTACCGTAAACATGATCTGGTGTTGAATTCCCGCTTCCACGTGTTCGGGTTCGAACCCGCGAGCTCCACGAAAATGTGAAGCTTTAGCTAGAACTTAAAATACTCCACTAAACAAGACTGAATTGAAAAATGGACGAGTCGTCGACCTAGTCAATCCGCGGAAAAACGGATCTTCGGCAAACAAGACGACGTGCCCGCCGCCCGTCGCTTCGTCAATCACATACGCAGTGCCTTTGAGCAAGTTTTCCGTGTTTCCTTCCCAGACAAAACCGGATATAGTAAGCGGCCTCTTGGGTGTTGCGTCAAAAACCAATGCGTTCGTACCTTCCTTAGAATACCTGAAAAAGTAACCGCTTGCCAGTAGAACCGGTATTTCGTCTTGTTCAAGGCCGTATGTTAGATAGGTCGTCCGATCGACCGTTGCACGCATAATCGAGCCGGGAAGTGCTTCGGGAACTTTGTTGGCATTTGCCGAGGGCGATGCGATCGGGGGTAAGCCCGGTGAAATACCGTCGGCCTTGTCCGACTTAAGCATCAAGGGGGACGGTTCGGGTTCGGCCGGTTGATTTTTGTCGCCCATTTTTGGCGTCGGCGACGCAGCCGCTTCCGGCTGTTTCTTTTCGTCATCCGCTTTACCTTTTTGCTCATCGTCTTCGCTGCCGACCAGTTTGGACGTTGTCAACCCGACATCCTTCAGCGCGGCAAAAACCGACCCGCCGCGAGCGGTGATAAGAGTTCCGCCGTTCGAAACCCATTCCTTGAGCGTTGTTACGCCGGCGCTGCCGAACAGGCTAAAGTAGCGGCTGGCTGAGCCGTCTGGAACGATAAGTACGTTATAATTGCGTAGCCCACCGCCGCGTATTGCGTTGATGTTCATCGGGGTAAAATTTATTCCGTATCGATCGAACGTCCACCATATTGAACCGTAGGACTCCTGATCGACGGCCTCGTCGGCTACAATAGCGATCTTAGGAGCTTGAAGCGAACGGACGGCCTCGCCGCCGACACCCGTGTCGCCTTCCTCGGAAAAGCCCGTGTTTGCGGCAGTTACGTTGACGCCCATCTCTCGTGAAAGTTTCGTTATTACGTCATGAATCGTGTCGGCATTGCGTGTTACTCGAACAACGAAGGTGCCGGCAGGCCAATTTCGCCCGGCGGCGTTCAACGTGCGTGTAGCAACGGCTATTCGAAAGTCCTGCTGAACCAATTTGATCATCATTGCGGATGTCGAATCAGTTTCATAAGGAATAATGTAAGCTATCTGAGCTCGTCCGTTAACGGTTCCACGTTTTGCATTAGCAATATAGTCGTCCGTTACCGCGGTGCCGGCAACATTTGCGGCGTCCTCGGTCCAAAAGGCCTCGACACCGTATGCGAGCGGCATCGACCACGCCGTAATGTCGTAAAATCCGTAATCTTCCTTAGCTTGTCCCTTACCGCGCCGTTGATTGCGGTTAAATCGGGCCATGTTGTCATCGACGAAGGCCTTGTCCTGCGGCGTGTCCTGTTCGAGAATCGCTTTGATCAGAATTCGCTGCGGCTGGTTGAGATCGATGATATAAGAACCGGCCGGAAATGTTTTGGAGACGGATTTTGAGTTCCTTTCCATGTAGCCGTGCGCCGAATTTGAAGAAAACGGCGATGTTGCGGCCTTGACTTCGATATTCGAACGCCGGAGCACCTCTATCAGCTCCGCTGCTTTCACCCGGTCGTCTTGCGGCAGGATGACGACGCGTTTCATCTTCGATTTCGCGTATTCGTTTACAGCATTTGCACGAAACCCGTAAAAATCCTTTATTCGTTCCACCTTGGTTTTCGCCGTCTGTTCGAGCGTCGTCATCGAAGCCACATAATGCTTGGCGATCGCGCTGCGAAGCGTTGCTATGCTGCCGTCGTCCCGCGTCCACCGAAGCCCTTTAGAGCCGCCTCCATCGGTTTCGTAAGTCATGCCTATCGCGCCATTCAACGACGGGTACATGTCCCAATATCCCGGATAAAAAGCGTCGAATACATCCCGGACGTAGTAATCCCATTTATTCGCGTCAAAAGCTTTAGCATTCGCCCGGCCGTAAATGTCCAGCCAGCGATTAGTCATCGGCTGCGGCAGGTTCGGGTTGATCGGCAAAGCAACTGGCGGAAAGAAATACTGCGACGGCTGGCCGTGATGATCGACGGCGAGCTGCGGATTCCATTCCATATACGCCTTCATCATATTTTGCGTTTCCTTCTGCGTTACGGCGAGAGTATCGCGATTGAGATTGAAACGATAATGGTTAAAACGGCCCTGAATACTCCACGGTTCCCGATGTTCAATCGCATTGCGGTCGGCATTTCCAGTCGCGACCGAGTTGTACCAGGTCACGAAACGTTCGTGCCCGTCGGGATTCTCGCCCACAAGAACGAGCGTTATCGTATTCTTCAAAATATCCAGCGTTGCCGGTTCATTCGAGGCCGCAAGCTGGTAAATGACCTGCATCATAGTCTCGAAGGAAGCGGATTCGTTACCGTGGATCGTATAAGCCATCCAGGCGATTGCCGGCGTGTTTTGGGCAATGGTATTTGCTTCCGACGCGGATGTCGTTCGTGGATCGGTAAGCCGTGCTGTCTGCGTGCGGATCTCGTCGATCCGGGCAATGTTTTCGGGAGCAGAGATCGCTACGAGATGCTGCATACGATGCTCGTTCGTCATGCCGATGTCGTAAATCTTTACACGGTCCGGCGCCGCCTTTGCAATTTCGTCGACAACCTTTTCCATCTGAGCGTATGTGGTATGAAAATCCCCGACGTCGAACCGCAAAATACTTTGCGGACGCGGAACATTCGCCCTGTATTCACCACGGGTATAAAAATCGAATTTCTCTTCGGTTTGAGAGAGCGAAAATTGGACAAACGCTAAGCCAAGAAATACGGCCAGCAAGATTTTGGTTTTCATACAAATAAATGTAACGCTGCGTCCCGCAGGGTGTCCTGACGTCCTGCCGTCACTCGTGAGCGAAACGCTACCGCAACAGCCGGACGGGACGCCAGCTTTACGGTTTTCAAAAAGATTCTAAAATATTAAACTGTAAATGCATAAATACAAAAACGCGATGAAAAGTTTTCTTCCAAAAGAGACCTGCCCAAACTGCCATTTTCCTAAAATGAAAAGGTGGGATGAATTGACGGACGAGCAGAAGTTTCTCGCAGAACGACTGCCCATGTCTGCTGAATACCCGCTGGATCAACGAAAAAAGCACCGCTTTTGCGAGCGATGCTGGTTTGAAGATAACTGGTCTGAATCGAAGACCGTCTAAGAATGCCTGGCCGTTCTACTTACTATTTCGGGTTTTGCTCGCGATGCCTTTCTTGGTCATCGTTTTAATTATTTCACTGGAGAGGCCGCCTTTAGCTTGATCGGTCCCGCCCCCGAATAAACCTCCATAGACGTGGCCGTCAACTTTCTGTTCCATCAAGAGTTGCCCGGTTTCAGCGTCTCTTACCTTCACATCGGCGACCAGCTTAGTTCTTCCTGCACCGAACCCAACCAAATACCTGGCAGGTCGGTTTCCTTTGGAATATTTCGTCACCTCTCCCGAGATTTTCACGCGTCTCGTCGGGGCCGAAGACGTAGCAGCGTCGGTCGAAAGAAATACCTGGTCAAAGCGTCTGGAATTGTTGAAATTGAGGACAAGATAGCCCATAAGTTCCTCCAAGTCGTTCGGGGGAAATTCAACACCATCGCTAACGGTGAACTTCTCGATTTCGACGACCTGATACGGCAGGGCGGCAGAGGACGTTTGAGCAAACGCGGTTTGCGTCGCCACAACAAGAATACTTAATAATAATATCAATGATAAGAATCTCATTACTTCTCCTATATAGATTGTCTTTCTATTGGATTAATAGCGGGAAAGGGTCTGATCAACTGCTTTTTACCTTAACCATTAGACGTTTTATTTTGCGATTTGGCAAGTGAAACGCTAGACATCCGGCAACATTCAAGACAGAAATACACTTCCAATGTCCGAAATCAACGTTGGATCTACGGTATCAAAAACTAATGGCCTAGCTGTCCAGGAGGCTCTCGAACGCGGCGCGTATCCCAAGACGGTGGAGCGTTAATTGTTCAAGCATCTCGCCGATCGAATCGTATCGCATTCGTTCAGCGACGATTTTTCGGGTTGATCGATTAACCGGCAGACGCGTCGAACGGCCGATTGTTAGACGCAGGTTGTGATCAAGAGCGGATAAAAATGCATAACCTTCGTTCAAAATGGTGTATTGCTCGAGGCAAAGAGAATCGGCCTTGAAGAGCTTTTCGAGCATAAACGTGGTAGAACGGTTTTCCGAATCGTCCGCCAAGTTATCGCGAAGCTGCAAATACCGCGCAACAAAATATACATCGAGCATTCCGCCGGGGCCGAATTTGATGTCGATATCCTTATCCTTTCGCCTGGGAATTTTTTCTTCCTCGAGCCGCAGCCGCACTCGCTTCGTTTCGTTTTTTAATTCTTCCTTGCCCACGGCCGTCGCACGTTTGTGAATTGCCCTTCGGATCGCCGTTTCGGTTGTTTTTGCCAGCTTAATGTCGCCCGCAACGCCCCGGATCTTTATGTAGGCGAGCAGTTCCCAGATCGCCGCGTCATGCAGCATATATTCAATAAACGCGGTCTTCGAAATCGAGCTTGCGCCGCTTTTCCCATGCGGTCGCAAACGAAGATCGACGCGGTAGAGATGGCCGTCCCGTGTCATGCTCGAAAGAGTGGTGACGAAGATCTCAACAGCTCTGGCATAAAACTCCGGATGTGAAAGAGCGGCGACAGGTAGCGGCTTTTCACTGTCGTAAACCAAAACAAGATCGAGATCAGAATCGTAATCAATAGCACCGCCGCCAAGTTTCCCCAGAGCCAAAACCGCCACGGGAAGTTCCGGCAGATCGGTCGAAGTACGACGCGACAGTTCGTATCGGGTTAATCTTAAAGCGGTTTCGATTGCCGCCTCGGCCAGACTCGTTTGCAAGAGTTTGGATTCACTCATCGGGAGTTTTTCAAAAATATCGTACACGGCTATCTCCAGCAGCAGCCGGGACCAGGTCTTTCTTAAAACGGAAAGCCGGTGTCCGAAATCTGCTTCACCGTTCATTGCCTCCATTAGAATGTCGCGGTAGTTTCGCGCGCGAAACACTTCGGTAATATTCGGCAGATTGTCGATAAGCATCGGACTGGCGGCAAGCATAGCGGTGAACCTGGGCGACACTTCGGCTAATTTCTGAAGTATCAGCAGATTTTCGGACGTTAGATCGATTCCGGTATCGGATTTTTGGAACGAAGCGAGAATCCGCGGCGGAAGACGATGTATACCCGTCGACAGTGTCGCTGTTCGATCCGATCTATCCGGCTCGTCATGCGAACGGGCTGCCCCGCCCGCCCGCCCTTCGACGGTGGCATTTGTAGCATCGCCGAAAACCCGCACAAAGACCTTATGAACGTTTCCCGAATGTGTCTTCAAAGCGGTTTCAAAGTCTTTTAAGCCTTTGAATCTCATCCGTTTGCTGACAAGGAGCCGTTTCGTTTGCTCATTTGGCACGGTGTGAGTTTGGAGACCATGTTCCATCTGCAAAATATGTTCGAGATGGCGTAGAAACTCGTAGGCACCGAAAAGCTCGGTCAACTCGGCTTCACGAAGATGGTGTCGATCGGCGAGACGCGTCAAGCTAATCAGTGTATGCGGAGAGCGAAGCCAGCGGTCTTTGCCGCCGTGAGCAAGCTGCAAAGCCTGGGCGATAAATTCGATCTCCCGAATGCCGCCGCGGCCGAGTTTTACATCATAGCTTTTCCCGCCCTTGTGCTCGAAATCGATCTTCTCCTTTGATTGGCGGACGTTGCCAAGAGCGTTTCTAAGGGTCTGATTCTCCGAAAACACGGCACCCTCAACTGAAACGAAGAACTTTTTGAAGATCGCAGCATTTCCCGCGCTTGAACGCGACCGGATCAAGACCTGGCGCTCCCAGCTTTCGGCCTCGGTCGTGTAATACCGGACAGTATCTTTGACCGATAGAGCGAGTGCACCGACGCGGCCGTGAGGACGAAGGCGAAGGTCAACGCGATATGCCGCGCCTTCGCCCGCGTGCTGACCGACGAGCTTTGTGATTGACTCCGCAAGCCTCACAAAGTACTCCCGGTTTGTGACAGTGCCTCGCGAACCGCGGCCCGAAGTCGAGCCTTCAGCGGAATATAAGAAGAGCAGGTCAATATCCGAAGAATAGTTGAGCTCTTTCGAACCGAGTTTGCCTAGGGAAACGACACAAAAGTCCGCGGGCTTTGATCGCCCTTTGGAATCAATTTCAAGGGGCGAGCCATACCTGTTGTCTATTTCCTGGCGTGCCTCTCTTAATGCATTTTCGAGTATTGCATCGGCAAGATTCGAGATTTCTTCGGTGATTTCGGCCACGCTTGCAAGCCGGCGAATATCGCGCAGAAAGATCCGCAAAAGTTCACGTCGTCGGAAACGGGCAATCAACAGTTGCGGCTCGATCTGCGAGTTTGTCAGCGAAAGACGGGCGAGGGATTCGAGCAGCTCATCCTTGTTGCGGATGTTGGAATCGGACCGTTTTCGATTCAACCACCATACATACTCCGGATTTTGAAGCAGCGTCGCAGCAAGCAGCGGGCTAAAAGATGCAAGTGTTAGAACGTCGGAGAGCAGGCCGTCATTCCTCAATAATTTAGCAGCCTGCGGCGGGTGTTTTTCGGAAAATTGTTCAAAGAATCGCGAGGCGGATTCCGCGTCGGGCAAATCTCCTGTTAGCGAATCGATTTTATTCATCTGCGAAATCGAATTGTATCGATACCGTATTTTTTTATCTTGTAACCCAGAATCCTTTCAGTCGAATCGAGAGTTTTTGCCGCCTTCGCAATGTTGCCGCGGGTCGATTTGAGAGTGTCCTGGATCATGTCGCGCTCGAACGCTTCGACCGCCGACGCAAGCGAAACGTCCGTCACGGTGCCCGAAACCTCGGCGGTCTGAAGCGTCGGCGGAAGATGATGGCCATGGATCACGTTGGAATCGCAAACCAGTACGGCGCGTTCGATCGCATTTTCCAGCTCGCGGACGTTGCCAGGGAAATGATAGCTCATCAGCATGTCGATCGCAGGAGTGGAAATCCTGCGAATACGCTTGCCGTGCTCGATTTCATACTTTTCAAGAAAATGTTCCGCCAAAAGCAAAATGTCGGATTTTCGCTCGCGAAGCGGCGGTAAATGTATGGTGAAAACATTCAGTCTATAATAAAGATCCTCTCGGAATTCACCATTTGCAATTGCTTCTTCGAGATTTTTGTTCGTCGCCGTGACCAACCGAAGATTGGTCTTTATCGTTTCGCTCCCGCCGAGCCGCTCAAATTCGCGTTCCTGCAAGACGCGAAGCAGCTTTATCTGCGTTTGCAGCGGAAGATCGCCGATCTCGTCGAGGAAAAGCGTTCCGCCCTCAGCCAGCTCGAACCTTCCTTTTTTGACCCTGTCGGCACCTGTAAACGCGCCTTTTTCATAACCGAACAGTTCGGCCTCGATCAAAGTGTCGGGCAATGCTGCGCAGTTGATCTTGACTAGCGGCCGTTTACTTCGAAGGCTGTTGTAATGGATCGCATTGACGATCATCTCCTTGCCGGTACCGCTCTCGCCTCGAAGCAAAACAGTAGCGTTCGAACGTGCAACCTGAGTGACTTGATCGTAAACGTGCTTCATCGGATTGGAATTTCCGACAATGTGAGTGAATTCGTGTTTTTCCTTTAACTCCTGCTTTAAATGAGAGTTTTCATCGATAAGTTTTTGCCGTTCTCCACGAACGGCGTGCTCGATCCGCAGGGATTGAGCGATCATCGAACCAAGAACGGACAGCAGTTTTGTTTGCCGTTCCCAATTCGCGTTACTCTTAAACAAGAACTCGACGGAGATCACACCCAATACCCGATCATCAAGCGCGACGGGAACTGAGATCAGGGTGCGGGCACACTCGTTGTCAGACAAAAAATCAAGGGTTATTTCATCGCGCACACGAACAAGGATTGACGGCGTACCATCTTCAAAGACTTTTCTGAGCACGCTCCGATCGCCCTTTGATTCGAGCTTTCTAAACTCGGTTACGCTCAAGCCGTTGGCCGCGGCCGGGCTAAGTTTTTCGGTTTCGGCATCCAACAAGAGGACAAAGCTACGCGTGGAGTCAAGTTCGGCCGCCACAATTTCGAGGGTTTTGCGGATATTTGCCCGCACGTCCCTGGATTGCGCCAGGCAATTGTTAATTTTAGTTATGAAATCCAGCGCGTTTATGCTCACAGGTGTTCATTGGTATCGCACCCATTGCGATCACTTCTAGATAGTTATCTATAACGTTAGAACAATACGCTAATCCGTTAAAGTTATCCCTATATCGTACTACAAAATTGTAACCAACACGTAGATACACACAAAAATGGGGCAGTTTGTATCTCAAGGTCATCCGCTCGGATTCGCGTGTTTTGCTGAGTAGGCTATTATGAAATCATGAACGAACGGATCGAAATAGAGGTGGCTGCAGAGGAGCACCGAAAACGGCTTGAGGACTTTCTGTGTGATCGTTTTATTGGCCTGAGCAAAATGTATCTGCGCGATATCGTTAAAAATGAAAAATGCGCGGTTAATGGCCGCTTTGAGAACCGCGGTTTCTTAGTGCGGTCGAACGACTTTATTGAGATCGAGCTCGACCCTTCGCGCGAGACGGCAATGCAGCCGGAGAATGTTGCGATTGAAATAGTATTCGAAGACGAACAATTGATGGTTGTAAACAAACCGGCCGGAATGCTCGTTCATCCGACGCATCGGGATAAGAACGGCACACTGTTGAATGCTTTGACCTTTTATTTAAACAGGGAAGGTCTTGGGGAACAAAAGGGGAAAAGGGGAAAAGGAGATGAGGAATTCACTTTCAACTCTTTGAATTTCGCCTCTTCTCCAGTTCTTCCTGTCTCCTCTCAGTTTACTCGCCCCGGACTTATACACCGTCTCGATAAACAAACCTCCGGCTTAATGGTGATAGCTAAAACACCCCGTTCCCATCGGATACTGGCAGACCATTTTCAGAGGAAAATTGTCAAAAAAAGATATCTCGCATTGGTGCAGGGCATTGTGGAAGCGGACGATGGCGTGATCGAGGCACCGATCGGGCGTTTTGCGGACCTAAAACGTTGGGATGTAAAATCTGACGGCAAAACAGCAGTTACCCGATTTTGGGTAAAGAAAAGATACGGCGACGCCCAGCTTTTGGAGCTCGAACCGGTTACTGGCAGGACTAATCAGCTAAGGATTCACTGCGCGCATATAGGTCATCCTATTGTAGGTGACGTGGCACGAGGCGGCAAAGAATTTTGCAGGTTATGCCTACACGCGTACAAGCTCGCATTCCGTCATCCCAACGGCGGCGAAAAATTGGAGTTCCAAATCGATCCACCGCCCGAAATGACGCAAAGTTCGCACTTCCTCCTTATATCCGACTTTTCCCAATTGCGGCCACTTGGCGAGTCTCATTTCAACCAAGTCAAATAAGAACGATTGTTAGTGATCGTCATGATTGTTACGGA
>Ga0136617_10000878_pt1 | contig 26183 bp, 27 predicted proteins | sample AntDrymUQ3222106_2_FD_129672 | JGI IMG/M metagenome (GOLD analysis project Ga0136617, IMG submission 129672) | Polar desert sand microbial communities from Dry Valleys, Antarctica - metaG UQ322 (21.06) | ecosystem: Environmental > Terrestrial > Soil > Desert | place: Antarctica: Dry Valley...
CCCTGCGTGAAGGGTGAATTCACGCGCAACCCGTAGTCGGCCGGTGTGGCATGTCCGGACTCCGATTACTCATTTTCAAGGAGTAGGAACAATGCGCACCACCGGCACGGTCAAGTGGTTCAATGACGCCAAGGGATTTGGTTTTATTACCCCCGAGGATGGTCAGAAGGACTGCTTCGTCCATCATTCCGCGATCCAGGCAGAAGGTTTCAAGAGCCTGGCCGAGGGTGAGCGCGTAGAGTTCGATGTGGTGCAGGGCCAAAAGGGCCCCGCCGCGGAGAACGTCCGGAAGCTCGGCAAGTAATCCGGCTAACCGCTTCACGTACGACAGGTGGCCGGTTCGCTTCACTGCGGGCCGGCCACCTTCGCTTTCCGGCCTCGCAAGTATGTAGCGACACTCTTGATGTCACGAAAGAAATCCTTCCTTGCCTGCTCTCGCTCGCCATCCCGAGCCCTGAGCACAGCTGAGGGGTGGATCGTGGCAATGACTGCTTCGGCCAGCTCGGAGGAGACCGGCGTTCCCCGCTGCTGGGTCACCCGAAACTGCCTGCCCAGAAGCGCCTGAGCCGCGGTGGCACCCAGCGCTACGATCACTCTGGCTTCAGCACCCGGATCTCCTCCTGGAGCCAGGGATTACAGGCGCGCACCTCCCCGGCATTTGGCTTCTTGTGCAGTCGTCGCCCGCGCTCGGTGGGCACGAACTTGAAGTGCTTGACTGAATTCGTCACGTAGACCCGGCTCCGGTCGATGCCGGCGCGCTCCAGTGCAACATCGAGCAGCTTTCCGGAAGGCCCAACGAACGGGTACCCTTGCCGGTCTTCTTGATCCCCCGGCTGCTCTCCTACCAGGATGACTTCCGCATACGAGGAGCCTTCACCGAAGACGGTCTGGGTAGCATTCACCCAGAGGTGGCAGCCGCGACAGCCCCGCGCTGCTCTCCCGAAGCTTCGACAGCGTGGGTCTCGACGGGATGAAGTCGGCGGCGGATTCGGTGGCAGCGGGGGTGGGTGCGCGGAGTTGCGTCATGGGAGCCCATGGTATGTCCTCAGCGTTGCCGGTGACGTGGCGCCGATCACCTGGCGGTCTATCTGAACCGAGGATACTATGAAAAAATCGGCGGGCGATCGTCCCGTCCGCCACCTTAGTACACAAATCGAGTCTCTTCGTCGAGGTACGCTCCTTGCGAAACCGTATCGGACACAGCGCAACATGGTGCGCGAAGTCCGACGGTTTGCCGCCGACATGTACTATGTGCTCCGGCGAGAAGGCTCTCGTATGATCAGCGTACCGACGGTATCGATGAACCACCCCACTCGCAGGGCCTCCCTCGCTCTTTCGGCACTGATGGGCGTGGCGCTGAGCCTCCAAGGCTGTGGCGTTTCCACCTCGACGGTCAATCTCACCACTGGTCCCGAACCGGTCGAGATAACGATGACGCCGGCGATGGCTCTGCCGGGTGGCTCGGTGCAGCTCAAGGTCGCGAGCCCGTCGTCAGACAGCATCTCGGTGGAATCGATCGATGGAATCGACCGCTACTGGGGCACTGGCTCGACTCTGAATGCCAGTCTGGGAAGTGACTTCGGCGACACCTCAGCGGTTACCCGCTACGCCGTGCGGGAGCATGGGCGCCTCTTTGATGTACTCAAGAAGCCGATAAAGATCGCGGTCTGTCGGAAGGGTCACTGCCGCAACTATTACCATGATCTGGCGGTGCGGTTACCCGAACGGAATGAGCGCTCCATTGCAGTCACGGGGGGGTGGAGCACTGCTTTCACCAAGCGCGCCGTAACCGCTCGGGACAAGTCTGTTCTCCTCAAGGAAGCGTTGAGTCACACCGTCTGGAACGTTCAAGCCGAAGTAGCCACCGGAAAAGTCAGCGGCCGAGTTCAGGGGTTCTACGGTGCCGACGAGCGCGGAGGTTCCCTGGACCTTTCGCATGAGATAAAGCGTATGGGTGAAGGCATGAGCTATGGCCTGGCCCTGCGTGTTGCCGCCACTCATTCGGGGTGGCTGCCGACCGAATACAACGCCGCGCTGAACCGGGGAACAGCGTATCGAGCCAGCTTCGGCCCGAGCATCATGATCAAGGGGCTCACCGCCAGCTCTCAGCTCGGGATTTACACCGACGGGAAGGAGACACTGCAGGAGGTTAGCACCTTCGTCTCGCTCAATGGGGGACTCACCGAGGTGCGTACGCCGGTGACCGTTACGTTGGAGAAGACCTTCGCCTTCGGCGGTGAGCCGCTCATCCCACGCAGGCGCGATCAGCTCGAGCGGCTGACTCTGGGTCTGGATCTGGTGCGTAACTTTGCACTCCGGCTAGGGATGACTACCCATCGCAGCGCTTGGCCCACCCAGGACCGGACCAGCGACCTCAAGGCTAGCGAGGTCTACTATACCGTCGGGGGCCAGTACACTCTGAGCTGGTAGGGAGAGAGGTCAAGAGGGAAGAGGGAAAGAAGGGAAGAGGTAGCACGGAGAACGAGGCGCAGAGATAGCGGGTCGAGCCACGCCGGCTCGACCCTTTTTGCTGCCCCAGAGTCAAGTCAGTGAAAAGTGGATGCCGCCCGCCCGTCCGCCCCTTGCCCGCCCGTTCGCCCGCCCGTCTGCGACCCGAGGGCCTGCTCAGGCAGTATCTAGTAGGTCTGGACTACCCACAGGGAACCCACCGGCTGACTGAACTGTTTGTTCGTCAGCCGATAGCCTTTTCCGGTCCCCCAGGACCGGCCAACCAAGGGAGTACCAAAGTGGCAGGTACGCAGAACAAGCGCCGGGGTGGCCCCAAGCCCGCGGCCATGGCCAAGGCCGCTGACGAGGGTCGCGAGAGCCTGGATTTTTATCTTAAGGACATCAGCCGCATTCCCTTACTGACGGTTCAGGAGGAGACGGCCTTGGCGCGGCGTGCTATCAAGGGCGACGTCGAAGCCCAGGAGAAGCTTGCCAGGCACAACGTGCGCTTCGTAGTGTCCGTCGCCAAGAAGTTCCAGAACCGGGGTGTCCCGCTGATGGATCTGATAGGCGAGGGTAACGTTGGACTGATGACCGCTGCCCGCAAGTTCGATCCTGACCGGGGCGTAAAGTTCATTTCCTACGCGGTTTGGTGGATCCGGCAGGCGATTCAGGCGGCCATTGCGCGCCATGGACGCCCGGTGCGGCTTCCGCTCAACCGCACTGCCGATCTCAGTCGTCTGGGCCGGGTTACCACCCTGCTGACCGAGCAACTGGGTCGCGTGCCCACCACCGAGGAACTGGTAAAGGCCACCGGTCTTACCCCGGAGGCAGTGCGCTCGCTCGGGGCTCTGCACGTGGAAGCGCTGCGCCTCGATCAGCCGATGAGGGAAGGCGAGGACCGGGGCCGTCTCGACCGGTTCATCCCGCTTACTCAGGATGGGACCGATGCCTCCACCCTTGCCAGCAGCCGTACTGACGATCTGGAGGCTGCACTCGCGGCCTTACCCCCGAGGGACGCCAAGGTGCTCCGGCTCTATTTCGGTCTGGACGATGGAAACAGCCGGACCCTGGAAGAGATCGGCAGGATGATGGGGGTGACCCGCGAACGGATCCGGCAACTGCGGGACCGTGCCCTGCGTCAATTAAAAGAGGAGCATGGGGATAAGCTGCGGGAGCTGGCCGCCTGATTCTGAGCTGTCATCCTGAGGAGCGTCTGCGCTCAGGATGACAGTTTTTTGGACTCTATGCCCTTGCCCCTAAGCTCTCCACCACTTTCTCCAGCTGCAAGTGCCCCGGCACGACTCCCTGAGCCAGTCTGGCCGATCCGCCGCCCCGTCCTCCCACACTTGCCAACAGGCTTCGCAGCATGCCGGCGGCGTCGATCCCGGTATCTGCCGACACCGACAGGACCAGAGCTGGCGGGCTGGGAACCGTCCCCACGAAGATAGCCAGTGGCATAGACGTGAACGCCTGGGCCAGCCCCCGGATAGAATCGAGCGATCCTCCCTCGTGCCGCACCAGCACCCGGCGAAGTCCAGTGCTCTCGGGCGCGGCCGCCGCGTAAAGCTCCCGGGCTCTGCACAGATCGAGTTTTTCCTCGAGCTCGCGGTTCAAAACGGTGGCTACCCTGAGCTCTTCTCTTCGAATTTCAATGAGATGCGGCAGCTCCTCGGCGGATGCCGAAAGCTCGGCTGCCAGCTGGGAGAGAAGGTTGTAATCGGACCGGGCCTGCCGGATGGCGCGGGAGCCGCATAAAAACTCGATTCTTACTCCCTTTCGGATCCGTTCCAACCTGCGGATGAAAATCGAACCGATTTCCCCGGTTGCACGGACGTGAGTACCTCCACAGGCGCTCCGGTCCAAGTCCCTTATTGTGATGATTCGAAGCGTTCCATCTCGATCGGAGGTCTTTCTGAGACCGACCGCCAACTCTGCGCTTTCGAAGTTCACCTCGACCGGGCGGTTCTGGACGATAATCTCGTTAGCACTTTCTTCTGCTTGCCGCGTCTGGTCGGGAGTCAAGGTCCCCACTTCCAGATCCAGGGTTGAGCTTTCCGCCCCGAGGTGAACAGCAACAGTCTGTCCCAACTGGTCGGCGAGCACAGCCGAAAGAAGATGTTGCCCGGTATGCTGCTGCATGTGGTCGAAGCGCCGAGGCCAATCGATTCGACCGGCCGCCCGGTCATCGGTCAGAGGTGCCGCGAGGAGGTGAGCCACTCTCTCACCTTCATCCACCACATCGGTCACCTCCACCCCACCGAGCTGCCCGGTGTCGAACGGCTGACCCCCGGAGGTAGGGTAGAAGGCCGTACGGTCCAGATAGATCCGGCGGGAGTCGTCGGCCCGGTCGGTTACAGCCGCTTCGAAGTCGCGGAGGTAGGAGTCGGTGTAGTAGAGTCGTTGAGTCATTGGGAACCTGGCGCGCCTCGAAACAGGGTGGCTGCCTGTAATCTAGGCGTCACCCCACTCGTCATGGAGAGCCAGCAAGTGGAGAATCAGAAGAAAACACGGAGCTCGCGCAAAAGGCGGACAGCGCTACACTATCGCCGGGACGCCGCTGCGGTGTAAATGGCTCAGGTTATTCGAATGGCCGTGGTTGGCGGAGTGCTGAGCTCGGTTAGCACCATGCGCTGGATCTGCGCTGCAATATCCAGCACCACCGAGAGCTGAAGGGCGAGGTGGTGAAGCTCTGAGGGGTCAAGCGTGGGATCTGTTCCTAAGGCTGAAGCCTGCTCCTGGAGCAGCGAGACGCCCGCGTGGGCGAACACCAGCTTCTCCCATAGAGGAAGTATCTGCTCGAGCTGCGTGGTCGAAAGGGCAGCGGTAGTCTTCGCGAAGTCGTCTTCCAGCGGTCTCATCAGCCGGCCCAGCTGGTGCGCCAGCACCCTGGCCCGCTCGGAACTCTCCAGGGTATCGCTTGCCTCGACTACTGCCGTGGCCCACTGCTGCAGGTCGCCGTACTCTTCGCCCAGGCTGACCAGGGCGGCGCGGCTGGTGTCCATTCGCAGGGGCATACTGCTGGAGCCGAAGCTGGCCAGATTGAGAGAGAGAGTCGTTACCCCAGCCAGTATCAGAAGCCGCTGCATACCCACCTCAACTAGGACGATTGCTCACCGGCCGGCCGGTGGCGCCTGCGCTCTTTATCTTCCTCCAATCTGCGACGTTGATGGAGAACCGTCTGTGATGTCGGGTACGCGGCTTTTTGCGCGGTTAGCGATTCCCCCACCCGCGAAGGGCCCTGACGTAATCGTGAAGCACCAGAAACTTCTCGTACAGAATCACACCTTTCCGCTTGCGTCCGAACTCTCCAAAAAGATCGCGCAGACGCCCGCGGCGGGTAACGTAGAACCGGAAGGTCTCGGCGAAATCCTCTTGTGGATGCTTGGCCGCATACGCACTTACGAAGTTTGTTGGAGCTATGGCAATGCGGCGGCGCTGAAAGTAGACCCAGGTGTTGTCCATACCACGGTATGCCTTGTCCACCTCACCGAAGGCGCGGCGGAACTGCCGGGTGCGGGTCCAGTCCCAGTGGTTATAGAGAAAGCTGTGCCCCAGCTCGTGGGTGAGAAGCCCCACCAACATGGTCCAGGAGATCTCGTCTCGATGACGCCGGCCGACGACGTAACGCTGCTCGATCTCGACGATACTGGGATATTGAGGGTCTACGCCGGAAATACCGGGGCGGAGAAGCACGCGATAACCCCAGTCCTTGATTCTGGAGACGAGCAGGAGGCGGCGAACCCGGGTCAGAGCCCGAGGGATGAGGTCACGGCCGGTGGGGTCGCCACCGCACCAGGGACAGGTGTTCATCCAGTCGTCCACCCCGCGCCCGCAATGGGGGCACCCCCCCTCAAAGAACCGGTCTTCGTTCCAGCTCTGGGGACGGCTGCACCAGGGACAGTGCCGCATGGGGTACTGTACACCGCCCCCGCAGCCCCAATCGCACCGGGCATCCATGCGGAAGCCACGCGGCGCCTTCAGCGGCTCGTCGCTCGAGTAACCTTCCTCGTGAATGTTGGCGCCGCACCAGGGGCAGGAGGCAAACTTCTCCGATACCGCCCACCCGCACTTGTAGCACTCGGCCCCGGTGACGCCACCGTCGTCGCTCCACCGTTGCGCCCTACCACACGCCGAACAGAAGCTGCGATAGCGCGTAACCATGGCGCCGCAGACGCAACGCTGCTCCCGAGCGAATGAAGATGGGCGTCTTCTACGCGCGGTCATATCGAGCTATCGCCGCATCGACGATGCGCTGGATGAAATCGTAGTACTCCATTCCCGCCTTTGCGGCTGTTGGCCATGTCGTGACCGTAGCTGATGAAGGGATTTGCGTTCGCCTCCAGGACCCAGATCTGGCCGTCCGGCGTGAGCCTGAGGTCGAGTCTGGCATAGTCCCTCAACCAGAGCGCTCGATATGCGGTGCGGCAGGTTTCCCAGATACGCTCGCGAACCGCCTTGGAGGTCGGTCGAGCGATGACATTTCGAATTCCTTTCCGCTCCCGGTAGGCCTCATCCCACTTGGCAAACCGGGTGGCGATCCGCTCCTCCGGACGGGTCTTCCGCTTATCGAAGACCATCTCGATAATGGGCAGGATTTCCCGAGCATCGTCGTTGCCGATGACGCTGACGTACAGCTCCCGACCATCCACAAATTCCTCGGCGATCACTCCCTGTCCGAAGCGCTCCTGAACGAAGGCAACGCGCTCGGCCAAAGAAGCAAAATCCTGGACCACGGAAGCCTGGGCGATACCGGCCGAGCCGTCGGCCTGAAGCGGCATGACGAAAAGAGCAAATTTGAGGTCCGGCTCGGTCTGCACCTTCTCGTGAAGCCGGTAGCTCACAAAGCCGGGAACCTGGATCCCGAAGTAGGCCAGCGCTGCATTTCCCCGGAACGCCTCCGCTCCGTTAAACACCAGGTCCGGTGCCCATTCTTCCCGGCAGCGAACCAGATACTGGAGGTCGTTACCCACGCTGAGTAGCCGTACTTGGTGGCCGCGCTCGCGGAGGGCATGGGCAACCTGGTACTCCATCTCGGGCTCATCGACTTTCCAGGCGGCGACCTCCCGCTCCATCTGGGCTTCATGCTCCGGATGACCCCAGCCCGAGTAAGGAGTATCGAAGACCACGGCGAGACGCATAGGGCATCAAGATTCACGGGTCGGAGGGCTAACGCCAGTCCAGTTACAGCGTTGCGTGATTTACTGCGCCCCGGCGAAATGCCCGCATAGTACTGTGGCTTCAGTCTCTAACCTCTTAGAAACAAAGAACTTGGTCATTGGCTCGACCATTGCTTCTGAGGAGAGCGCTTCAGCCGCACATGTTTTCTCAACCGTTTAGCCGAATCGAGTTCAATGAACCAACGTCTCCTCCAGGCGCTGGTCATCCTGTCCGCTCTGAGCGGTGCGCCTCTGGGCGCACTGTCCGCTCAAACTCTTTCCCAGGGTGAGGTGGCTCGCGTCGAGGATTGGTTCCGGCGCGCGTCCGTGCGTACCGGGGAAGGGCACTGGGGAGTGGCCATCGGCACTATGGATGGCCGGGTGCTTTGGAGTGTCGAACCTCACCGGGAGTTGATTCCCGCCTCAACCGTAAAGGTCTTCACGGTCGGCTTCGCACGCGCGCGGGCCGGTGGGGGTGCGCGCATCGCCACGAGGGTTATTGGTCGCGGCCAACTGGATTCATTGACCGGACGGTGGCGGGGAGGCTGGCAGCTGGAGCTGGGGGGTGATCCGACCCTGGAGCGGTCCGGGCGGCCGGGGCCGACGCTTCGAGCTCTGGCCACGCAGCTTCGAGCACGGGGAATCAGCGTCCTGGAGGGGCCCCTCGCTCTCACCAGCCGTACCGGCCCAGCCGCCTCCAGCTATCCCACTGTCTGGTCAACGAACTTTGCAGGCCAGCTCTATGCCCCGCCGGTTGGTCCGGTCACGCTTCACGAGAACACGATCTCGCTTAATCTTCGTCCCGGCCGGGATGTCGGCTCGCCGCCGAGCTTCATCTGGGCCTACCCGGCTGGGGTTGACCGGCTGGTAAGGATGAGCGCTACGACAGTGGGCGGAAGCCGCCGCCGGCTCGCCCTGATCGCCAACAACGAGGGCGGCTGGACTCTGGCCGGCACAATCGGCATCGAGTCCCGAGTAGCAGGTATCTCCGCTGTGGCACACGACCCGGTGAGCGTTCTGGCATATGCCTGGGCGGCCGCGCTCGAGCGGGCCGGGATTCGTTGGGAAAACCGCACGGCGCCGCCTGCAGCCTGGCCGGGACTCCCGGCAGTTCTGGCCAAAGTAGAGTCCCAACCGTTCGACAGCGTGGCGGTGGAGATCAACCGCCGGAGCCTGAACATTGGCGCGGAGCTGATGCTACAATGGGCCTCCGCCAGTCAGACGGCGGGTCCGCAGCTGCTCACTCAGCACGTGCGGGACGTAGTCGGACCCCACGCCCGGGTGCACCTGGTGGACGGCAGCGGGTTGAGCGAGCTGGACCGGGTGAGCCCACTCACAACCATGCTTTACCTTGCCCGATACCCCCAGTTGCGTGGCGCCGAGCGATTTCCTCTGCTGCTGCCCGCCAATGGTGTCGGCACGTTGCGGGGACTGCGGTATGGAATGGGCCGCGGGGTGGTGCATGCCAAGACGGGCACGCTCGACCGGGTGGCGGCTCTGGCCGGCTATCTTGGACGCCGTGACGGCGTCCTGGTGATCTCGCTGATGTACAACGGCCGGCGAATCCATGCCGCCCGGGCTGCCGAGTGGGAGTTATTCCGGCTTCTGGGGGCAGAAGGGGTGGACCTCAGCGGAGCGCTCGAGACTCACATGGGAGGCGCGGCCCAGGGGTTGCGGTGAAGTCAGAAGGCGAGGTTGGTCCCGCCAAACCAGAGAAACCCCTGGTGAAGCCGCACTGAAGCGGGCATTATCTCTGCCTCGTAAACAGCACTCGGCACCTGATTACCCTCGGAGCAGGCATGGATTCTACCGCCCGCCAGGCCAGACTGAAACCAGAGTTTGCCGGCCTGTACCCACCTCTTACCCCAGACGTTTGGGAGCCGGCTGCCGAAATTGGTGCCCGCGTGCTACTCTGGCAGGTTCAGCAGCAGGGCACCGCTGCCCTGGGCATGCGTCTTCTGGACCAGAATCACTTTGAGTTCAGGGGAGGGTGGTTCCGGGGCTCGGAGACGGACCTCAGAACCCGGGTTTGCGATCCGGCATTCAACGGGCCGTTTTGACCCCCTCCTAATACTGCTCTATCAAAACCTTGCAAACCCGCTCCATGAAGCGTCGGAGGATAGAGCGCTGCTGCCAGTCCTGCAGCAGAATCTCCCTCGATCGCGCAAAGTCCGCAGTAAGCCCCTTCTCGATTGACCCGGCAAAGGCCGGCTCGGCAATTCCCAACACATTCTCCTCGTTGATCTCCATGCTGCGCTCGTCCAGGTTGGCAGAGCCGACGATAGACCATTGTCCATCGATGGCGACTGTCTTGGCATGCATCATTGCAGGTTCATACTCGAAGATCCGGACGCCGGCTGAGAGCAGCTCTTCGTAGTAGCTACGCCCCGCCGATTGAACTGGCACCGCATCGGTTTGATCGCCGGGCACCAGGATTCGAACGTCCACGCCGCTTCGAGCTCGTTCTATCACCGCGCTTCGCAGCCGCTTGTCCGGGATAAAATAGGAGTTGGAAAGCCAGAGACGCTGACGCGCGTTGATGAAGCTCACCCAAAAGAGGAGGCGGATAGGCTGCAACGCATCCGAGGGAGAGCTCACCACCGATAACCCGCACGTTCCCGGTTTCTGCTCCAGCGTCGGAAAAAAGCGGGGGCCGGCGATGACTTCGCCGGTACAGTACACCCAGCTGGCGGCGAAGGCGCACTGGACACCACTCGCCAGCGGCCCGGTCACGCGGGTCATACTGTCGCGCCACTCATGCCGGTTGGTGACGTTTCCCTTCCATTTTTCCGCGATTGCGGCCCCGCCGGTGAAACCTATGCGGCCATCGACGACGATGGCTCGGCGGTGAGTCCGACGGTAAATCCGCACCAGGTTACGCAGCGTAAAGGGCCGGAATCGCTCAATTTTCACTCCGGCCTCTTGCAACTCCTCACGATAACGCCTGGTCAGCTTCATCGAGCCGAAAGCATCCAGAAGCAGCCGCACTTCCACGCCGGCACGAGCCCGATCCTTGAAGGCATCCATGAACTGGCGGCCAACCGTATCGGGCTCGAAGATGTAGATCTCGAAGTTGATGGTATCCTTCGCTCCCCGAATTGCCTCCAGCATCGCCGGAAAGAACGCGTCGCCATTCTGAAGCAGGGTAACCTCGACGCCCTGGAAAACCGGAGAGTTCAGCAGCGTCGAGGTCCACTCGACGAAGTCCTTGGAACCGGGGTCCGCGTCGAAGCCGGCCTCGTAGTCGGCGGTGGACCAGTCGGGGAAGAAAAGGGCGCCAACCACCCCGACTATGGCTGTCACACCGATCAACATGAGCGTCCAGGTCCACCAGGGTAGATCGGATCCGATACCCAGGAACTCGCTCACCGTAAATTCTCCGTTTCGGCTTTGAGATCGATTCGAGCCAGCAGTGGGTGATGGTCCGAGCCGAAGACCCGGGCACCGCGGTCACTGGGGTGCTCATCGAGCCGGATGACGCGGGCTTTTCCAATGATGCCGCCGCGGTCGCGTACCAGAAGGTAGTCCAGCACCAGCCGTGGGAATGCGTGATAGGTGTGTCGCCAGGAGGGAAGCGAGGGTGGAACACCAAAAGTGAACCCGGCATCGCGCAGGAGCCGCCAGGTCCGCTCGTATCTGCCGCGGCCGAGGTTGAGGTCGGCTCCCAGTACCGCCGTTTCGTCGTCCACGGAGGAGATGAGGTGCTGTGCCTGCAGGGCGCGCCCCGCCGCTCCCAGCCACTTATGTCCCGGTGGGCCCCGGGGGTCGAGATGGGCGCTTATCACCCGCAACCTGGTAGTGCCCAGCGTGATGGCAGCCGTGACCGCCACCCGGCGCTGAAGCACGAAAGGAAGCTCGAATGAGTGGGCGTTCTGTAGCGGCAGGCTGGAAAGAATGGCATTGCCCCGATCGCTCTCGGTGGGACCATTCCGCATCGAGGGGGCGTAGCGAAGGTGCATGCCGAGGCCGTGGGCAGTTGCTACGATATCCTCCGGTTGCCCCAGTCGGGCCACGATCACGCGTCCCCTAGCGCCCTCTTGCAACGGGGGGATGGACGAGTCGCGCCGATAGGCTTCCTGCGCGAGCGCTACCAGAGGCAACCCCGGATCCGCGCCCAGCTCGGCGTAGTCCCCGTTGCGGATTCGCGATATAACTTCCTGGAGTCGGCCGCGGCCGATCCATACATTCCAGCTCAGTACCAGCAGGCTTCCATGAGCAGAATTAAGAGTTGGCGCAGGGGGACCGACATCGAGGGCGACATGAGCGCCCACGTTCCGGCGCCACTTAGCCAGGCGATGGCGATAGTCGTCTTGGTGGGGCGTGAGAGCAAAGTCCGCCGGGGGGGCAAGGATGGGAGTCACCTGCTTAAAACATTTGTAAGCCGTGTACTTTTTACGGTATACGGACCGCGGCACCAACTCTCAGCCAGGGGGAGATCGGACGCATGAAGGCAACCGACATTCGCCGGGGCCATGTGATCTTCTTCCAGGGGCAGCCCTGCAGAGTCATGGAGTTCACTCACCGGACACCGGGGAATCTCAGGGCCTTCGTGCAAGCCCGTATGAGGAACCTGAACACCGGATCTACCTTTGAGCATCGATTCAGCGCTACTGAATTCGTGGAGGAGGCGCGGCTGGATACCAAGCAGCTCCAGGTTCTCTACCGCGACGCGAACGGGGTCCATGTGATGGACTCGGAAACCTACGAGCAATACACGCTGGACGCCGTAACGGCCGGAGATCAGGCCCAGTGGCTGGAATCGGGTGTGACCTTTCAGGCGGACTGGCTCGATGGACGGCCCATCTCGATAGAGCTCCCTTCCGTGGCAGAGCTGGAAGTTATCGAAACTGCCCCAGTCATGAAGACCGCCACGAAGACTGCCAGTACCAAGCCGGCCAAACTGAGCAACGGCGTCACGATACAAGTACCTGAGTTTATCAGCGAGGGAGAGCGGGTGCGGGTGAATCCGAGAGACGGCGCATACCTCGAGCGGGCCAAGTAATCGTGGATGCGATCACCGCCATCAATCAGCGAACCTCGGTTCGGAGCTTTCGGTCCGACCCGGTGCCAAGGGCGGTAGTGGAACAGCTGCTCGATTGCGCCGTCCGCGCCCCGAACCATAAGCTCACCCAGCCGTGGCGCTTTGCGGTGCTAGCCGGTGCCGCGAGAGAGCGGTACGCGGATATCCGAGCTGGTCACCGGCTCAAGCGTTACACCGACCCATCTACACCCGATGCGCTTGCCGGCGCGGATAAGGTACGCCGGGAGACACTGGACCCCCCGCTCTACGTTATTGCCATGGCGGCCGAAAGTCCCGACGAGATTACCCGCGAGGAAGACTATGCGGCCACCATGATGGCCGTGGCGAACTTCATGATCGCCGCCGAGTCGCTCGGGCTGGGCACCTATCTGAGGTCGGGCGGAGTGATGCGCGATCCGGCTCTATTGCAGCTGGCTGGCGTGCCGGACAAGTACCGGGTGGTAGGCCTAATTTCCCTGGGATATCCGTCCGAACAGGATCCTCCCCGACGCCGCAAGTCGGCGGCAGAGCTGACCCAATGGGTAGAGGGTTGACCAGTCAGATCCACCCTTACAGTTCGATGCCGAGCAGCCCTCTGAGCTTGATCGCATCCCGAATGGCGTAGCCGGCCCAATCGTTGTTGAAGTAGACGTAAACCTCCTTGCCGGCATTCCGTAGGGCCCGAATCCGGGATGCCCAGGAAGCGAGCTCATCGCTGGTGAATCCGCCCTCCGCCTCCCGTCCACGGTGCATCCGGAGGTAAGTGAATGGCGCCGTAGTGACCCGGTCGGGGTGTAGGCCGCCCCCCACCGGAATGCAAAGCGCCACTGCATGATCCGTAAGCAGGTGGTACACGTCGGCAGTATGCCAGCTGGGGTGTCGAAACTCCACCACCCACCGGCGGTCCTCCGACAACAGGGTCAAAAAATCTCTCAGCCTCGTGCGCTCGAATTGCTGAGTAGGCGGCAGCTGAAACAGGATGGGTCCGAGCTTAGGGCCGAGACCATCGGCTCGCTCCAAAAAGAGGGCGAGCTCGTCAGCCACATCGCGAAGCCGTTTGATATGAGTGATATACCGGCTGGCTTTTACGGCAAACCGGAACTCGGGAGGAGTGACTTCACGCCAGCGCTGGAACATCTCGAGGGTGGGCAGGCGATAAAACGGGTTGTTCAGCTCCACTGTCCTGAATCGGTCGCCGAAAAAGGCCAGTTCCTGCCGGACCGGTAGCTTGATCGGGTAAAAACCCCCCTTTCGCCAATGGGGGTAGACATATCCCGAGGTGCCGATCCAGACCTCAGCGGGGTGTGGCACGGGGTCTATGCTGTTGCCCGATTGCCGTTTCCGGGCTAAACTTGCTGGCCTCTTTGTAACGGCGCCGCTGAAAGGCAGTGAGACGTGTCACCGCGACAGGGCCCGGCGGAGTGGCAGTCTTGGGGTTCGACGGGGTGAGAGAGTTTCGGGCAAACGACCGAAGCCTAAGCACTGGCACATTCATTTTGGGAGATCATCAGATGAAGACACTATTTGCAGGATTGGCGCTGTTGTTAGGCTTGGTTGCTTGCGAAAACCGCGACACTCGGGATACCGGACGGGTGGAAGCGGCGGATACGAGCGTAACCACGCGGACTACCCAGGACACCACGATCGTAACTGCCGACACGTCGGTAGATGTAGACACGACGGTCCGCGAAGGTGATGTGCGGCGGGAAGGCACGACCGGGCGGGATACCGCCATGGCTCGGTAGTAGTACCCGCCGGTTTTCTCACACTCCGCCAGCCGGCGCCGGCCTTGTCCGGCGCCCGGCAGGTTGGCGGGCAAGACCTATCGCGAAAGGCAGATCTCTCCCCGTGCCCGCTCAGAGCGCCTCCCGTTCGGAACAGATTCTTCTCTTCGGACGCAACTTTATAAAGCACCCCAAAATGCTCGGCAGCTTGATCCCGAGCTCCCGCTTTCTCGTCAACAAGGTCCTGAGCGAAGTGGACTGGGGCCGAGCCCGGGTGTTTCTTGAGTACGGGCCAGGGGTCGGTACCTTCACTACGGAGATCCTCCGCCGGATGCGTTCGGATGCAGTGCTCATTGTGCTGGAGACCAACGCGGATTTCGTCCGGTACCTGCGCGGGAAGATCCATGACGACCGCCTGCACGTGGTGCATGGCTCGGCGGCCGAGGCTGACTCGGCCCTTGAGCGGCTGAACCTGACCCATGCCGACTACGTCATCTCGGGCATCCCCTACACCACCATACCGCCCGAGATTCGAGAGCTCATTCTTCGGAAGACTCATTCGGTGTTGCATCCGAACGGCGCTTTCCTGGTGTACCAATTCACCCGCACTGTGCTGCCGTACCTCGAGCAGGTATTCGGCCGGGTGCGCCAGGACTTCGAGCCATTGAACGTGATGCCGGCACGGTTGTTCTTTTGCCGGCACCACAACGACAGAATTCCTATGGAGCGCAATGGCCAGCGGACTATCGGCTCCGCCCGATCGACGTCGCTTCACTCCTCGGCGCCTGACTGGACTGGGACTGCCAGACCTCCTCGATCGCGCGGCTGACTTCCGGCAGAACGTTCTCCTGCGCCGGCAGACCGTCTTCCTTCAGGAATCGCACCACCGCCGCGGGCACGATGTCATGGAGCCGCGTTACCACACCCGCATAATCGGTGAAATGCTGCCGGGCCAAATCGGCTACCTCTCGCTCGCCGAGTGAGAGCCCGGTGGTGTGCAGCATGACGTACCCGATGGTCGCAAGGCTGAACGCGGTATAGTCGTCCCGCAGATTTTTCGGTAATCCTTCCTTCCGTACCAGGTCCACCGCCGCAGCGCCCAGGCCCAGCACCGCCGAACCTGCCCGCTTGACGAGATTGCTGGGTCCGCCGGCGGACCGGCGCTCGCTCAGCTCCTTGAGGTCGGTGATGTGGTGTTCGACGGTGCCGTGGATGCGGGTCAGCTCGCTGACGACTTCCGGATAATCCTTCAGGTCTTCCAACTGTCCGCTCAATGCCTTCTCGATGTGATCCTCGAGCGCGAGCATATCTGTGATATAGCTGTTGACGGCTTCGTTCGTATCCTTGGCCACGTTAACCTCCGAGATGAGTGATGATCGGTGATGGCAGCCGCCCGGTTGCGGCTATTCTCTAGATATCTTCTACTTGGCCCGGAAAGGGCTGTGCCCACCGTCACGGTATGGCAGATCCGCGTACAGGAGAAAGATCTTGGCCCATTTCATCGGGGTCCACCCGGTTCCAAATGGTGGCATTCACATGGCGGCCCTGCGGGCAGCGGCCGCGGGGGGGAGGGCGCTTCAAATCTTTACTGCGCCACCCCAGTACTACGGCGACAAGTCCACCATCCGCCCCGAACGCATCGAACGGTTTCACACCACCCTGACACAGACGCCGATCTCGCTGCAGTGCGTGGTGGTGCACGCTGCTTATGTCCTCAACACCGCTACGGAAGACCCGGTGAAACTGGCCCGGGCTCGCGCCGGTCTCCGAAAAGAGCTGGAACGGTCGACCGCACTCGGGGTGGGAAGCGTCTGCTTTCATCCGGGGGCAGCCACCTCCGGCAGCCGGGAGGATGCCGCGGTGCGAGTGGCGCACGCGATCACAGAGGCCCTGGAATCGGTGGCCGGAGGGACCCGGCTGCTGGTCGAAAACACGGCGGGTGCCGGTATGACCCTGGGCCGGACCGCGGCCGAAGTCGGCGCAATTCTCCAGGGGGTGCCGGCTGCCTTGCGTCCGAGGACCGGCTACGGCCTCGACACCTGCCACCTGCTGGCTTCGGGCCAGGACATCACGCGATCCGAGGGAGATCTTACCCGCGTGCTCGACGAGTTCCAGGCGGCGACCGGGGAGCCGCCTTCCTTTTTCCATCTCAACGACAGCGAGGGCGCGCTCGGCTCGAACAAGGACCGCCACGTGCTGATCGGCGACGGAAAAATCGGACACCAGCCGTTCGAGTGGCTGCTGAGAGACAAACGCACCGTCGGAATTCCGCTGATCCTGGAGACTCCCGAGCAAAACTACGACATCCCCGACGACGACCCATCGGCCGATCCCTACGATCTCGCCATGGTAAAGCTCCTCAGCGCCATGGTGCCGGACTAAGCTCGGGCGCCTCGCTGCCTCGGCCCCGCGCCCCGCCGCACGTCTCGCAGATCCGCGTACTCACCCGGGCAACGCAGCCCCGGCAGACGCTTCGCAGCGGGTCTCCCTGTCATTCGGTGCAGTCCTCTAACTGTCTAGAACTCCATCAGTTGAGCTGTTGTGTCTGGACGGGTCCACAGTTTGGTGCCCGGATTTTGCATACCTCACCGCGCCATGAACAGACAGAGCTCCGCGTTCCTGCGCCCACTGAGGACACCCAGCCACGCCTTCATCACCTTCCTGGCGGCTGCGGGTTTCGCTGCCGCTTTGCTGTTGACGCCAACGGCGCAGCTCGATCTGCCGTTGTCCGGCATCGCCTCAGCGAGCCCCTTCTCGAACTCCGGGGGAAACTCACTGCCAACGGTGCCGGCCGACAGCGCAACTCTCGAGCGTGAAGTTGTCAACCGGTACGATCATCTACCACTGGCGCAGATATTCCGGTGGAGGGCCGAGCCGGAAATCGCCAACCGCGTAGCCCGCGCCATCGTGAAGGAGGCTCGTCAGCTCCAGATACCACCGAGTCTGCTGGCCGGCGTGCTCATCACAGAAAACTCGCGGCTGGAGCCGGAGACGGTGAGCAACAAGGGCGCAGTCGGGCTGATGCAGGTGATGCGCTTCCATGCCGGGGTATTCGACTGCGATTCCGATGACCTGCTGCAGGTTGAAGCAAATATCTGTCATGGCTCCCGGGTTTTTGCCGGATATCTCAAGCGCACCAGAGACGTGCGGTCGGCGTTGCTGCGCTACAACGGCTGCATCAGAAGCCGAGCTACGCCAAACTGCCGGCGCTATCCCAGCAAGGTGCTTCGTGAAGCGGAGACAGTCCGGCAGCAACTGCTTCATTATTTGCCACCCAAGCAGCTCAAGGCTCTCTCCGCGACGCCAGGCAGCTCGATCTAAAGGCCCTTCAGAATCCGTCCGATTGCCTTCCCGATCTTGCGGCCGAGCTCCTCAAGCTGATCGATAAAGGGGGCTTCGTGCGTGCGACAGATGGTGGTGGGCTCAGTGCCTGACTTGAACCACTCGCGCTGAGTGTCGGGGCACCACTTGTTAGACAACTCACCGTTTGACGGATCAATGCTATGCTGGATCAGCTCGGCCGGCGGGCTCCAGGCCCCGGCCGGAGACCGCTCGTGCCACCCGTCAAGGTAGAACATTGCCCAGGCAGGAGCAGCGAGGCGGCCCCCGGAAGCGTTAGAGGCGATGGGCCGCGGAGAGTCGTAGCCGAACCAGAAGCCCGCTACAAGTGTTGGAGTGTAGCCGATGAACCATACGTCGGCACCGTTATTGGTGGTGCCGGTTTTCCCGGCAACTGGTCCTTTGACCCCCATTTGCCGCACTACACGACCAGTGCCACCATCCACCACCGACTGGAGCATGGAGGTAATCTGGAAGGCCGCCGCCCGGTCCAATACTCGATTCTTCCTACCCGTTGCACGCGGCTGCCAGAGAACTGAGCCGTCTGACGATTCGATCCGGCTGACAATCGACGGCTGGACTGTCACTCCTCCGTTGGCAAAAGGCGCGTAAGCGGCCACTAACTCCAGGGGCGTGACCTCCAGGGCGCCGAGTGCCAGGGCAGGAACGGCGTCCATCCGGCTGCGGATGCCGGAACGGTGCGCCAGCGCCGCGACGCGTTTCTCGCCCAGGGCCTGGCTCAGCCTCACCGTTGCCGCGTTGGCAGAGCGCATCAGAGCCCGCCGAAGAGTCAGCGGACCACCGTACTCTCCCCCGAAATTCTCCGGACGCCAGATGCGGCCCGCGTCCAGGATTTCTACTGGAGAGTCATCGAGAATGGTGGCCGGGCTGTATCCAGCCGACAGGGCAGCGGCATAGACGAAAGGCTTGAAGGCCGAGCCTGGCTGTCGGCGGGCTCCCAGTGCCCGGTTGAAGCCGCGGCGGACGGACCGGCGGGCACCCACCAGGGCACGGATCTCTCCGCTTCGGGGGTCCAGAGCCACGACCGCACCCTCGAGCTCCGCTTTAGGCAGGGAGCGAGAGCCTTGCCGCTGAATCGCCGCGCCCTGGATTCGGATGGCGCGCTCCGCAGCGTGCTGAGCCTCAGCATCGAGGGTGGAGTAGACCACGAGATCTCCCGCGGTCATGGCATCATCGCCAAGCAACGAATCGACGGCAGCGCGAACCGGGTCGAGTGCGTGGGACTGATCCCGCGGAGGGCGCCATTCCGCTCGAGCTATGCGCAGCGGCTCCTTCCGGTTGCGCGCAGCCAGCTCGGGCGAGATGTAGCCCTCACGAGCCATCAATGACAACACCAGATCCCGCCGTGCCCGCGCTCTGTCTGGATGCCGCCGGGGTGCGTAGAGTGAGGGACCTTTTGCCAGCCCGGCCAGGGTGGCGGCTTCCCCTATCGAGACTCGGCTGACGCTCTTGCCGAACAGATCCCGACTCGCTGCCTCCACTCCGTAAGTCCCATTCCCGAGATAAATCACGTTCAGGTAGATCTCGAGAATCTGCTGCTTGGTGAGGGTGTGTTCGAGACGCCGCGCCAGCTCGAGCTCGATCAGCTTGCGCCGGAAGCTGCGCTCGTTGGCGAGGTGAGGAAGGAAAGCATTTCGCACCACCTGCATCGTGATGGTGCTGAACCCCTCCCGAATGCTGACGTTGGACAGGTTGCGCACGAAGGCACGACCAGCGCTTCGCCAGTCCACTCCACGGTGCTGGTAAAAACGTCGGTCCTCAGTGGCAATGAACGCCGCTCGGACCGATCGCGGCACCTTGTCTACCGGCACGTTGACGCGGCGGACGTAGGTGAGCCGGCCGAGCGGCTTGCCAGAGCGGTCGAGCACCCGGCTGCCTTCGCTAGGCCGGAACGCCTGGATTTGGGCCGTCGTCGGACAGCCGTGGAAGCCGCAGGTTGCCACCCATACTACCGCGACGAGAAGAAATGCCGCGCCGAAGGCCAAGCTGAGAAACCCAATGCGGCGCCAACGCTGCTGGGGCCGAGTCAACCACTCGATCCCTCTTCGCCAGTGAATCATGGCCCTCGCGGATGACAAGGAAACGGCCCCGTATCCCCGGGGCCGTTTGCCAGCTGGCCGAACGAGGCAACTGAATCAGCTCGCCTGCGGGGCCTCACTGGACGAGCCCGACGCCACACGGGTTTCCGACCGGCTCTCATTGCTTTCATTACGGGGGCCAATGCCGCCCCGCTGGAAGCGCTCCCACCGATCGGTGGCGCGACGTCCGACGTCGGCGGCGGTTTCCTGCACCCGGCCGCGGGCGGAGGCAGTGCGTTCGCTGGTCATGAAGTACGTTGTGGCCAACCCGGCAGCCAGCGCGAACAGCTTCCCGAATGACCCGGAGTCTTCCTCCTCGCTGGACTCCTGATCGCGCACCCGGCTCCTGGTCTTCGACCAGCGTTCCGGCACGCTCTCCCATTCATCTACAGCGTCCTGCCGCAGCTTGGCCATACGGCGTTTGACTCGCTTCCGTGCCCTGCTGCCGACATCCTGCACGTCTTCCAGGCTCTCACCCACGCCCTCGCCGAGCTCAGCAAGGCGCTTCAGAAGAACCTTGCGGGTCCTGGTTCCAGGCTGGGGCGCCGCGAGCAGGCCTATTCCCACACCAACCAACGCTGCCATGAGCAGCGTCCCCGCACCCCGTCCCTCTCCGCCACCCTCGCTGCCCTGGGACCAGGGGTCGGTGGGATCGTTGACCCGGCTTTGCTGTCTGACCATGGATACCTCCAATCGCCGCCCGGCAGGGGGGCGAACTCTGGCTGAACCGAACAGCGGCGTTCCCGACCTGCCATGCGTAACGGGACGTTCCGCACTCTAATCAATCCGGCTGGGGAACGAAACATCTTGCATTACACCATCGGCGGTCGAAAAACGCACCACGACTGGGGGCGCATGATTACTCCAGCCCCTCTCCGGGAAGGCTTCTGCGGGAATCCTGGCGGCCTGAGGCACCATGTAAAAGCCATTGCGAAATATGGGCTTACGGAATCAAGTGGAGGGACCCAGAGCCCCAGAAGCCCCCAGCCGGCTGATATAAGCACGGATCTGGCTCATCAAAATCGCGACAGGTCCCCCTTCTCCCCAGAGCTCAGCCGGGCTCCCGCGCCAAGCTCAAGAACCAGATCGAGTGTGACCCATGTACCTCGTTGAACTCAAGCCAGGCAAAGAAGAACTCTACCGCACGGGCGACGAACTCGCGCTGGCGATTCGTGATGGCGACGTGGATGCGCGATCCCGCATCTACCATCGAGCCACCGCCAAGTGGATCTCCATCACACTTCACCCGCAGTACAAGGCCATCGTGGCCGCTGTGCAGGAGGAACCGGTGCGACCGGTCCGCAAAGCCTGGGGGCTTCTGCCGGCCGGTATAACCAGCGTGCCAGTGGAGTTATCCCCGACGGAGGGAGTAACCATCAGCGGTGGCATTCGTCAACGCTGGAGGCGGCCGATAGGGCTTGGAGTGGCGGGCATTCTGCTCCTGCTGGGAATTCAACTGGCCTTTTCGGGGCCACGTCCGCCCTGGGCGGGTCAAGGTAGAACAGTGGCTGTCGCGACTGACACGACCGAGAGGGCGGAGGCGATGGAGATGGCCGAGGGGATGGGCATGGAGTTGGAGGAAGTGGAGCAGAGGGGGGAGAGCGCGGAGACGATGGTGTCGCTGGCCGGCTCCACCACCGCGTGGCCAGCCAGTCAGCCGGCCGGAGCTGACACGGTGACAGCCTCACTTCCGCTGCCTGAGGTTGCCCCTACGCTGCCGCGGGCCCCAAAACTACGAACCAAGGCGCTACGTGCCGCCTTGGCACCCGCCAAGTCCACCGCCCCGGTGAATTCGGTGGAAGCTCTGCTAAGCCGCTATGAAGCAGCCAGTCATGAGGCGCACGATCGGCTGGAGGGCGGAATCCGGGTTGCCCGGCTACACCGGCTGTTCGCTCCAGGCCGGCTAACCGCCGGCGGAGGCGTAACGGACACCAGGCGAAGCCTGGCAGCGGCCGCCAACTTCATCCGGCTCTACCGGCAGCAACAAACAACAATCGATAAAGTCTATCAGGACAGCGTGAAGTTGCTGGCGAAGCGGCACGGGTGGAGCCCGAAAGAAGTCAAACAGTGGAGCTCCCGGCAGCAGCGCCAGGAGAACCCGACCCTGGAGCTTCTCAGCAGCTCACTTCTGACCGGCATCGACAGCGTCCTCGGTGTGCTGGACGCGCAGGCTGGAGCATACAAGGTGAGGGGAACAGCCATCGCCTTCGAGGATCCGGCGGCCACTCAGGCTTACGGTGCGTTACGCCGGCGGATCAAGGAGCAGATCGAGTCCGCGGTTGCGGCAGGCGGCGCGACAGGATTTGGTCCAACTGGACTTTTGCTCCAGGCGATCGGGACCAGCACGCTACCGCGGGAGACGTGAGCCAACAGGGTCGTTACGCGCGATCATTCCAGGAATCTCCACCATCGCCCGTGCGGCCAGCGCCAGCTGGCCTCGGGCGATCAGTGCATTGCGGGCTTCGGCAGGAGAGACGCCTTCACGACGGGGACCATGGTGATCGGTTGCAAAGATGTCAGCCAACCCCGCATCAATCATCTGCCACGCCAGCCCTTCAGATTGAGGGCTGGAGCGCCGATAGTGACCGGTGAGGCTTCCCACATTTACCTGAAGTAGAGCTCCGAGCTCCTGCCAGGTGCGCATAACGTCGATTGGATTGTGGTCCGGCAGATAGTGGTACCGTTCCGGATGGGCAATGACGATCTGACGTCCCGCCTCCTGCACCTCGCGAACTACATCGTTGTGGTTTCCCTGTAGCTCGAACCCAAACTCCACCAGCAGGTATCTACCGCCGGCCAGGCCAACGTCCGAGCGCCAAACGACGCGGCGCACAGCGGCGGCGTCCGGTGCCCAGATCTCCTGTCCGAGGGCGACAGATGGAAGGTCGCTCCGTTCGAGGCAGGCAAGCGCCAGATCGTGGAAGGCGCGGCGATGAAGTTCCAGCTCGCGATCGATCGCCCCGTCGCTTCCGAGGTTGGGCAGTAGGAGATGCGGGGTGGTAACTACGGTCCGGACCTCCTGCCGATAAAGATCCGACAAGGCGGCGATCGACTCCGCAGCAGTCGTGGTCCCGTCATCCACCCCGGGCACCAGATGACTGTGGAGGTCAACCATGGAAAGCTGCGTCTGCCCGGAATCGGTCATGGCTAGCAGTCTAAGGCAACGATCGGGCCATCCGTAGTGGGCAGGCTCTCGCCATGCCTCCGCCGGCCGCTATACTCTTCAACTGTTCATCGTCGCCGAGTCATTCCACCGCGGAGTCGCCGTGCAAACCGCCCGCCGTACTCATGGTTTCCGGGAGTCGGTCATCCGGGGCATGACCCGCCTGGCCCGGCAATATCACTCGATCAATCTCGCCCAGGGGTTTCCGAACTTTCCTGCGCCGGAAATGCTCAAGGAAGCAGCCGCCCGTGCGATTCACGACGATATAAATCAGTACGCCATTACCTGGGGGGCCCAGCGCCTTCGTGAAGCTCTGGCTCGAAAGTATCAAGCATGGTACGGCCTGGAGACGGATCCCGAGCGGGAGATCACCGTCACGTGCGGGGCCACCGAAGCCATGATCGCCACGTTACTGGCGGTGGTAAACCCGGGTGACGAGGTGATCGTCTTCGAGCCTTTCTACGAGAACTATGGGCCGGACACGATCCTGGCTGATGCCATGCCGGTGTACGTGCCCCTGCAGCCGGGCCATCCCCTCGACCTCGAGCGACTGGCGGATGCGTTTTCGTCCCGCACCCGCGCCATCATCGTCAACACTCCGAGCAATCCATCGGGCCGCGTGCTGAGCCGAGCCGAGCTCGAAGCCATCCGCGATCTGTGCGTTCGGCACGATGTCCTGGCGGTGACCGACGAGATCTACGAGCACATCCGTTTTGAAGGTGAGCACATCCCGCTGGCCAGCCTGGCGGGCATGCGGGATCGCACTGTCACCATCAGCGGCGCCTCGAAGACCTTCAGCGTGACAGGTTGGCGTATTGGGTGGATTGTGGCGCCCGCGGAATTGACCGACGCGATCCGGAAGGTGCATGACTTCCTCACGGTCGGCGCACCAGCTCCCTTGCAGGAGGGAGTTGCCGCGGCCCTTGACGGGTTGCAGCCGCCGTTCTACGAGGCGCTGGCGGCCGCGTACCGAGCCCGGCGCGACCTGCTCTTCAACGCCCTGAGCGGTTCCGGATTCATCTGCACACCTCCTCAAGGAGCCTATTACATCCTATCCGACTTCTCAGCTCTTGCCTCGCTCCCGCGATCGGGCCCGCCACTCTCGGACACCGAGTTTGCAGTATGGCTCTCCCGCGAGATCGGCGTTACGCCGGTTCCGGGTTCCAGCTTTTTCCGCGAGGGCGGCGGGGGGAGCTCTCTGGTTCGCTTTGTCTTCTGCAAGACCGACGACATCCTCGAGGAGGCCGCCCAGCGGCTGAGGTCGCTCTCGGTGATTTCACCGGGCGGCTTCCGTAACCGGGCTTCCGAGCCGGCTATCAGGAGCGGTCTCCAGCAGTGAAGCGGGGTGGGGAAAATCTTCTCGGTTATGCTATTGGGAGGTGAGCGTGACAGCGTCTAAGCCTCGTCCGCTCGCGTTAGTAACCGGTGCATCCGCCGGCATCGGCCGGGTGTTCTGTGAGCGCCTTGCCTCGCGGGGACATGACCTGCTGGTTGTAGCGCGTGACAGGAGCCGCCTGGAAGGATTGAAGCGGGAGCTCGAAGAGCATTATGGAGTCGTTGTCGAGGTTTTTCCCGCCGATCTTACTATTGATACCGATGTGAGCCTGCTGGCAGCACGGATCACGCAGTCCCCTCAGCTAGCACTTCTGGTGAATAATGCCGGCTTCGGCACGCGCGGCTCGCTTGCCAACGCCAGCCCGGCGCGTCAGGAAGCGATGCTTCAGCTTCACACCATGACGCCCATGCGCCTCAGCCAGGCGGCGCTTCCGGTATTGCTCAACAAGGGTCGCGGCGCCATAGTGAATGTCTCTTCCGTGGCATCGTTCCTGTTCTCCGCGTACAACGTAAACTACTGCGCCACCAAGGCGTACCTTACGAGCTTCAGCGAAGGCCTGGCGGCGGAGCTGGCCGGCAGCGGCGTGCGGGTACAGGCCTTGTGTCCCGGCTTTACCCGCTCGGAATTCCACCAGCGCATGGAGCTCGATGTCGGCGATATCCCATCCTGGTTGTGGATGTCGGCTGACCGGGTGGTGGACGCCTCATTGGCCTGCCTTGCGCGAGGGCGGCCGGTAGTGTGTGTACCTGGCCTTCGGTACAAGCTCCTGGTAGCGCTGCTCCGAGTCACACCGCGATGGATCATTTCCACGGTAACCCGACGTCATGCTACGGGCATGCCTGATTAAGGTTTCCGTCCCACCGGCCGATACTGGGGTTGATCGAGTGCGTGGTTTCCTGCGCGCTCTCACCCTCGAGATCGACGTGGAGGCAGCAGATGAGGCAGGCGGGGCTGATCGTTGCGCTGGTTCTGGCCGTAGCTGGGTGTGACCAGCGGCAAGCCGAGCTGCAGAAGGCGTTGGCCGAGTCACGGGCGGCGGAGGCGCAGAAGGACACGCTCCTCACCGAGGTGCTGGAGACCACGCAGTTTGTGAGCGACTTGAACAGCGAGTTGGCGAAGGCCAGGAGCGTCGCGATCAGCAAGAGTGGGGACGAGAGGGGCGCACCCGGCGCGCAACAGGACCGCGAGGAGCGCAAGGCTACGTTGCTTCGCATCCAGCAGGTAATTGCCCGGCTTGAAGAAAGCGAAGCCAAGCTTACCGCCACCGAGTCCCGCGTGAAGAGTGCTGGCATCCGCAACGCCAGGCTGTTGGCCCAGATCTCGACCTATAAGAGAACCATCGAGGACCTCAAAACCGCTGCCGAGCAACAGCGGGTGGAGAACGAGGCGATCATCGCTGACCAGAGGTCGCAAATCGTCCTGCTGGCAGGACAGGTCGACACCCTGGACAAGGAGAGGACCACGCTACGAGGGTCGGTGGCGAACCTGACCAGCTACAGGAACACGGTTTATTACGCCATAGGTACCCGGGAGGAACTGCTCAAACAGGGCGTCGTCACCAAGGAAGGGTCCAAATTCCTCATTTTTGGAGGCACTCGGCTGGAGCCCGCCCGAGAGATCAACACCTCGGCGTTCACCGCGATCGATAAGACTCATACGCTCTCGATCGCTTTGCCTCGCACGGACCGGAAATACAAGATCGTTTCGCGCCAGAGTCCCGCGTTCTTGACGGGCGATGTAACCCAGAAGGGCGAAGTGAAAGGTGTGGTCGAGATCATCTCGCCAGAGGATTTCTGGGCCTCGTCCAAGTATTTGATTCTGGTGCAGAATTAAGGGGTAGGGGGCGGCCGGTAACGCGCCCTCTCACCCCCCCGCTGCCTGACCACCCCGTGTTA
>Ga0136617_10000879_pt1 | contig 26161 bp, 20 predicted proteins | sample AntDrymUQ3222106_2_FD_129672 | JGI IMG/M metagenome (GOLD analysis project Ga0136617, IMG submission 129672) | Polar desert sand microbial communities from Dry Valleys, Antarctica - metaG UQ322 (21.06) | ecosystem: Environmental > Terrestrial > Soil > Desert | place: Antarctica: Dry Valley...
CGTAAAATATCGCTCCGTCGTCCGCGTCCGCCACAATCCAACTCACACTGCGCGGAATGCCCGCGTCCACGCCGAAATGTTCAAACCGCCCGCCGCTAAAACGGACAATGCCGCTTTCCTCGGTTCCCGCCCATAAATCACCGCGCGCGTCCTCAAACAAACTGACAAAACGATTATTGATGATGCCCGGCGAATTGCTTTTGTTGAAAACCGTAAACCGCACCCCGTCAAACCGCGCCAACCCGTCCACGGTCGCCAGCCACAGATAACCGTCGCCGGTTTGAACTATTCCAAAAACCGAATTCTGCGGCAGCCCGTCGTCCGCCGTCCAATGGTCAAACCGATACTGAGCCGACGAGCCGACCACACAAAGGAAAATCGGGGCGAAGACTAAAAAACGAATCAAATATGTCAATCGGCGCATTATTATCATCCGCTGTTCGGCCCGAAGAAAAACTGAAAGAAAATGTTTAGTTTTTAAATCAATCGTTATCAGCAAAGCGCATACCTTTATCCAAAGCCGCAACCAGTCCACCAACATTGTCTTTCGTCGAAATGAGCAATCTTGACTTGATAACCCGCGCGTTCCGAATTTCGAAATATCAAATTTCGACACAACCTAATACAACGCCTTTTCTCCCGGCGGGCGGGTCTTCCAGCGTTTGTGTATCCAAAGCCACTGATCGGGATAAGCTCGGATCAGTTTTTCGATCTCGGCGGTAAAACGGGCGGTCGTTTCAACTATATCCCGGCTGCGGTCACCGGTGCGGGAAGGCTCGATGACAGCACCGTGGATAGCAATATAGTGTTGCTTTTTCTCGTCCCAAACGCCACACATTGGAATGATCACGGCGTTCGTTCGTATGGCGAGCAATGCAGCGCCGGTCGAAGTACACGCCGGAATACCGAAAAATGGAACGAAAACGCCTTCTTTCGGATGTACGTTGACATCGGCTAAAATTCCTAAGATACCGCCTTCGCGCAGGATCTTGAGCGCACGGTTGACGGCATTTGTCTTGTTTATCGGTTCATTGCCGAATTTGGTTCGCAGGCTTACGGTCAGGTCTTCGATCAAAGGATTGTCGAGCGGCCGAGCCAGATAACTCATTGGAACATAAAGAGCAGACCAGGCATAAACAAAAAGCTCCCAATTGCCGAGGTGTGCGCTCACAATGATAACACCCCGACCGCCGGTTTTAAGATTTTCATACACAGCCAAAACGTCCGGATCGAAATGAAATTCGATTAACTGTTCCAGTTTCGCAGGCGTCGCGTGCCGAAAATGGCTAATTTCTGCCAGCACGCGGCCGAGATTTTCGAATGTGCCTTGCAAGAGCCTCTCACGCTGTGCAACGCTTTTTTCCGGGAAAGCTATCTCAAGATTTCTCATCCCGGTGCGGCGAAGAGATTTGAGAGCGTAAAAGCCCAACCTTGCGATGGAACTTCCAATACCCACCGCCGCCTTTCGCGGCAAAATGCTGAGAAGGGCGAGAACGCTTCGAACGGCAGCGTATTCGAACCATATCTGAGACTTGCTGTTTTTGGCCATACTTTGTCGGAGATTCGCACCGCGGCCCGCAAAGATTCGTAACGTTATAGCAGGTTCGATAAGTGTCACTTCAGGTGAAAATCGCTTTAACCTTTATGGATCGAAGACGGAAGAAAGATAATTTACCCGCCGGTGCAGGTACGGACCTTTGTAAATAGGATAATTCATGAGGGTTTGTAATCAAAAGGCAGGCGCAATTCTACCGATAGACGAAAATATGTGCGGTTCTTCGAAGTTGATGGCGGAAAAAGAAAGACACTGCGTATCAAACTCACGCGCCATCCGAGTATATTCGACCGTTAGTCATACGTTTCTCCGCGGCACGTGTCTTGCGTTAAAGTAAAGTAAAATTGCCGTGAGCATGGAAGGGATTACGGGTGTTTTATGAAGAAAATGGTAATGGTCGTAGAGGATTATGATGACATTCGAACAATGATGAAGGTAATGATCGAGCTTTATGGATACGAAGTTTTATTGGCGCGAGACGGCTCCGAAGCGGTTGAGAATGCGCGGCAGTATCATCCTGATATGATCCTTATGGATTTGTCGATGCCGGGAATGGACGGACTTACTGCGACAAAGTTGATTCGTCAGACGGACGAGCAGCTTGCCCATATTCCTATAGTGGCAATAACGGGTCATGGTAGAAGTCACGCGAAACAGGCTTATGAATCCGGCTGCGACAAGATTCTTCAAAAGCCGATTAACTTTAACGTCCTTAGACCGATGCTAAGTGCTTATCTCGCTTAAAGTATCGGGAGGAAATTATTCGGGCGCGTTGCTACGTAGCCAGTTCAAGGCTCGCTCGGGATCGGAAAAGAACTTCACGTGAACGCCGCGGCTGGCAGCGACTGTCTTGAAGAGTTCGCTTAACTCGGTGGGTTCGTAATTCTTTAGACAAAGAGCAAACCAAAGCCTCGGGACGACCGATGCCCGGACGCCCGAATTAACCACTTCGTCAGGCTTCATTTCTTGTTTCGGTACGTATCCCTCGACAAGTACGCGATAAGAATTAAACGTCTTACAGGCTTTTTCGACAGCCGCCCAAAATATCTCCTCATGCTGCGGCGTGACCTCGTAATTGGGACCAAGAGTTACCGAAACATAGTCGCCGCGAAACTCAAGATCGAAAGTTTTATCCATATTTTCGTATGCCGGAACGGGGACGGCTCGTCCGCCGTATTATTGCCAATTGTTGCCATCGTGACTAAGCGTCGTCAAGCCGTAGTTTCATTATCTCCGTCTGCCTTTCTACGCCGGGCCATAAACCAGCGGCGTTCCGTCTTCAAGACAGTAACTCAGCGTGGTTTCATAATAATCACGGCTGCATTCTGGGTATCGTCTCACTGCTATTTTATTTCAACCTCGCGTACTCTTTTCTGGCTTCGATCAGGACAGGCAGATCAGGGTCGGCATCTTTCCAGAGCTCGAAAAACTCTTCGTATACCTTGCGTGCCTGCGCGGTATTGCCCGTGAGAGCGGCGGAGCGCGCCATGCCCAGACGCGCCAGGGGATAGAGGGTCGAAACGAGGATCTCCGTTTGTCCGCGGCGGTCGAGTATCTTCCGGAACTCAGCGGCGGCTTCCGCGCTTTGTCCCAAACGTAAGTAACACATACCACGCAGGTATTGCGGTTGAAAGTCGGCCGCGGCTTCGTAGCGCACGACCGGTGCGAGCAGCTCAAGAGCGCGGGCTGGTTCCCCGCGTCCGAGTTCGAGCGCGGCTTTAGCGATGGGCAGCCAAATACCGTTGAATCTCGTGTCTTTGGGATAAAGTTCGGCCAACCTTTTTACGTTGGACAGTGCCTGAGCCGGATCGCCGCACATCGCAAAGACTGCCAGGCTGCCGGAGAAGGTAGCGTCTTGTGAGTTCGCAAGCGTCCGGACTGCATCCTCTTTCGCGCCCCGGCAATCACCAAAGGCCGCTGCCGTCTGTGCCCAGCGGACGGATGTCCACGCGACCAGTCCTTTCATTCCCTTAACCTCGAACATTTGGATGGCTCGGTTCTCGAGCTCCTTTGACTTGTGCCACTGCCCGGCAAGCGCCGCTGTTTGAGCCTGTAAAACGAAGGACCATCGCTCGTTGGAACCGGTTTGCAGCCAGTCCATTTGTTGCTGCATACCGTTCGTATCGTTGCGGGAATAAGCTATCCAATAAAGGTACCAATGATATTCGGGAGCATCGAGATTGTTATCGAACGCCTTCTTGTAAACCTGCTCGGCCTCTTCAAAACGATTGAGGAACATCAGGCCTCCGGCATAATTTGAATAAGTGGCGGCAACCTTGGGATTAAGGCGGACGGCCTCGCGCCCGTTTTCGACCGCCTTTTCAAACTCACCTACGTCCAGATAAGCGTCTGCCAGCGAGTGATATGGTCGCCAGAAACGCGGGTAGGTTTTCTTCCAAACCTCGCCTACTTCGATCGCCTTCTCCAGGTCGCTAATGACCGCCCGGTGGTAAAAAAGGTCGATATAAAGCCTCTCGTTTTCGCTGGTTCGCTCGCGCAGCTCATACGCCCTGGTCGCCGACACGATCGCTTCGTTGTGAAAACCAGTGTTGAACTGGTCACGCGACAGGGCTTGATAGCCGATAGCGAAGGTCGGATCGAGTTCGACGGCGCGATGATAAAAAGGAACCGCATTCGCGTAGTTGCCATTACTGGCTTGCTCCAGGCCCAGCGAATAAGCTTTGAGCGCGTCCAGTGACGCCGTAGTCGCCTGTTCGATTGGAGCATCGAACTTCTGAATCGAACCTATGCTTTCGCCCAGCTGTGCACGCATCCTGATCGCGGCTTGCGAAAGAGCCGTCAACACGCCTTCCTTGCTGTCGGCCTCGGTTTGCTCACGCGCGATTTCTTCGCCGGACTGCGCGTTGACCGCTTTGAGCGTGATCACATAATGGCTGCCCAGAGGGGCAATCGAACCCGTCAAAAAGGCTTTCAATCCCTGACGCTGGCAAATTTCGCGGGCAACCGGTTCGCTTACGCGCGCGTCCTGCCCCCGCTGCATCAAAAGCAAGGTCTGCCGCACGCGCGAATCCGGAAAAATATCAAGAAAAGGCGACTGACCAAGTGTGACGGCCAACCCTTGTTTGAGTGCGCCGTCAAAGACCGGATCGCCGGTCGAATTTTCTATGTCGGAAAGCAGGATGGTGTCCTTATCGGTTAAGGCCGCGGGCTGAGGCCTGATAGCCGCGAAATAAACCAGGGCAGCCGCGATGGCGAGGATGGGAATAAGCGCGAGGAATATGCCGCGCTTGCTTTTGTTGACTCCGTGTACGATAAATTCAGCTCTGGTCACCGAGTTCGGTACATCCGTCGTCGCGACCGGCAGCATTTGCGTTTTTATCTCTTCCCTGTACGGCTTGGCCTTGTGGCCCAACTTGTCCTGAAATTCCAAATCCTGCTTGGCCTCCTTCAAATCAACCAATAAATCGTTCGCCGTTTGATACCGTTCTTCGCGATCCTTTCTGAGCATTTTGTCAACAATCCGGCCGATTTCGTCCGGCAATTCCGGTAATATCTGGCTTAACGGAAGCGGCTCCTTATGCAGGATCGCACCGATAATATCCATAGCGTTCTCGCCGTCAAACGCCATTCTGCCAGCGAGCATTTCATACAACAGATTGCCAAAGCTAAAAATATCCGACCGGCCATCGACTTCCTTCCCTAGCGCCTGTTCGGGGGACATGTAATTGGCCGACCCCATAATCATGCCCGGAATCGTTGCGGTGGTATTTTTCGCGGTTGACGTTTTCTCGCCCGGACCGGCCGTCGGCTCGGACAATTTCGCAATTCCGAAATCGAGAATCTTTACCAGCCCGTCCGGGCGAATCATCACATTTTCGGGTTTGATGTCGCGGTGAACGATGCCCGCGCTATGCGCAGCATCAAGCGCCGATGCTATTTGAATCGCAATCTCCAGCGCGGATCGAAGCCTCATCTTTTGAGACACTAATTGTGCATACAGAGTTTCGCCGTCGATGTTTTCAGTGGAGATGAAACGGGTATCTTCGAATCTGCCGATCTCATAGACAGTCAGGATATTTGGATGATTGAGCGCCGACGCTGCTTTCGCTTCCTGGATAAAACGGTGCACGCGATCGTCATCCTTCGCCACTTCGGCATGCAAAACTTTGAGAGCGACAAGCCGATCAAGCTCGGTATCCTCGGCCAGATACACGTCGCCCATCCCGCCTGCTCCGAGAAGAGAGCGGATTTCATAGCGTCCGAGTTGTTTGCCGGCGACGACAGCCATATCCATTAGAAATGACGAGCTAAGCCTAGTCGGGTACCCAAAGATGAGGCCAACCAATTCTAACTGTGTTCACGTAAACACGCAACAATATTCAGAAAGCATGTTTATGAGGACATTGTCTCCGCCGTGTCAAAACTCACGTCCGCCGCGCTCAATTTCTAATTACAAAACTCTTACAATTGCACTGTAAAAAACCTGTTAGGCTTTACATAAGGGAATAATCCCGCTCGATCTCGGGGAAATTTTAATAGAGGTATTACATGCAAAACGTGGTGGAAATTCAAGCAAATTCGGAAAAGATCAATTGGTCGACGTTGATCGGTGTGACCGTTTTTCATATTTTGGCGGTTGCGGCTTTATTTATGTTCAGCTGGCAGAATCTGACCGCGGCGATTATTCTCTGGTGGTTTGCCGGAAGTATTGGCGTAGGCATCGGTTATCACCGTTTGCTCACGCATCGTGGCTTCAAAACGCCGAGGTGGTTTGAGCGCACGCTGAGCGTTATCGGATCGCTTGCGATACAATCCGGGCCGCTTACCTGGGTCACGACGCACAGGCTTCATCACGCATTTACCGAAACTGACGGCGATCCGCACAGTCCCCGTCACGGTACCTACTGGTCGCACATGGGCTGGATCTTTCGCGGCACTGCGCAAAACAATTCGTTCGCGACGATGCAGCGTTACTGCCCCGATATTGTAAAAGACCCGTTTCAACTTTTACTCGATAAGTATTACTGGGTACCGACAGCTATCGTCACAATCGCCTTATTCGCGATCGGGGGCCTGCCGATGATACTCTGGGGTATTTTTCTTCGCGTGGTTGTCGGCTGGCATTTCACCTGGCTGGTCAATTCGGCGACACACTTGTGGGGAACACGCCGCTTTGAAACTCGTGACGATTCGCGCAACAACGGCCTTATAGCAGCAATTACCTGGGGCGAAGGCTGGCACAACAATCATCATGCTCACCCGCGTTCGGCAAAACACGGACTCGCGTGGTACGAAATCGATATCAATTGGATCGAAATTAAGATTCTGGAAAAACTTGGCTTAGCGAACCAGGTTTATGCCTATGATTTTGAAACCGAGAAAGCGGAGCTCCGACCTTTGCACGAGACAGCTTAAAGTCAACGATATTTCTCAATGGTGAATGATGAGTGGTGAGGAGCCATTTACCATTCACCATTTTCCATTTACCATTACTGAATGCGCCGCCGGAAAACAGTAATTTTCTTTTTGATATTTGGGATTTGTCTGATCCTGCTTGCGGTCGCTTTGAACGTCGGCTGGATTCTGCTTAACCTGCGGGAGGTGGCCCTTCTCGTTTTCGGCGTTATATTTTTTGCGGTCATAATCACCGGCCTTGTGCTCAATACTATATTTCTGATTCGCGAGATCCGCCGCAGCGAGCAGCATGACGCATTTTCGAACTCCATCACGCATGAGCTTAAAACCCCTATTGCCTCGATCAAGCTTTATCTCGAAACGCTGAAAACGCGACACGTTTCGCCCGAAAAGCAGAATGAATTTTACGACGTAATGCTCGCCGATACCAACCGTTTGCTCAATACCGTGGAGCAGGTCCTGCAGGCGAGCCGTACGCGAGAAAAGAAACGCCAGATCAATATTTCGGAGATCGATATCGGAACTTTGATAAATGAGTCAATCGAAATAATCCGCACGCGTCGCAATTTGGACGAAACCGCGATCCGTTTTACGGAACCGTTGACCACTTTCAAAGTCATGGGCGATCCGGCCGAATTACAGACCGTCTTTATAAATCTGCTGGACAATGCGATTAAGTACTCGGCCGATGAGCCAAAAATTTTGATCAGAACAAAAAAATCAAGCCTTAGAGATGCCGTCGATATCTTTATTAAGGACAGCGGGATCGGGATTCCCCGGCGCGATCTAAAACGGATTTTCAAACGTTTTTACAGGGTTGCAGGCGGCGAAGTAAAAGGCACCGGGCTGGGACTTTTTATCGTAAAATCGATCATCAAGAAACATGGCGGTAAAATTCGAGCCCAAAGCCGCGGCGAAGGGCTGGGAAGCACCTTTTTAGTGCAACTGCCGACAGCGTAGGTTCTGTTGACGTTTATAAATTGTCACTAGCTTCAGCTAGTGGATAGTTGATAACAAAGCTCTTGGCTTTAGCCGAACAATGGAATAAGGGTTCCTTAGCAGCTTCAGCTAAAGCAATAGGATGTATGATGTTTATTCAATAATTCGGCTGGAGCCAGTTGTTTGAGTTGTTTCCATCCTCCAGCTGAAGCTGGAGGCAATTTATAAAACCAAATGAAAATCCTCATTGTCGAAGACGAACAGCACCTTGCGGACGGTTTGCGTTTCAATCTCGAGGCCGAAGGCTACGAGGCGGAGATTGCGGCCGACGGCGAAACCGCATTAGAACTTGTCGATAAAGGGAAATTCGATGCGATCGTTTTGGACGTAATGCTTCCAGGCGCAAACGGGTTTGAAGTTTCCCGAGATTTGCGGACAAGGCAAAATTACACCCCGATATTGATGCTTACGGCCCGCGGCCGACCCGAGGACGTTTTGAAAGGTTTTGAAGCCGGGGCTGACGATTATCTTCCGAAACCCTTCGACCTAGAGATTTTTCTCGCGCGTTTGAACGGACTTCTGCGGCGGCGCGAGTGGACGCGAAAGGAATCGAATACAAACCGGGTTGAAGACGTCTTTGTGGTCAACGGTAAGACAATCGATTTTGAGAATCTCGAACTTCGAAGTAAAAATGAAACTATTCACCTGACGATGATGGAGATAAAGCTTCTCCGTTATTTGATCGAGAATGAAGGCCGCAGTGTCTCGCGAAAAACTATTCTGGAGGACGTTTGGGACTTGCAGGAAGATACCGATACACGTGCGATCGATAACTTTATTGTGCGTTTAAGAAAATATCTCGAAGACGAACCGAATAACCCGCAAATTGTGCTTACCGTTCGCGGCGTGGGTTATAAATTTGTCAGCGGGAATGAATTGGAGCGAAGACAGATCTAGCCGCAAAAAAGGCACGAGAGACACAGTGAAGAGACCAAATCTCGTTTCGATCAATGATTATAACGAGCAAATTAAAAAGGCCCTATTTCCTGTACCCCTTGATTTTCGCAGCGTCCGCATTGATCATTCTCAGCCGGCGACCGGACGCACTTTTGAACCCTCAGTTTTGGGCAGAGGACGGAAAGATTTGGTATGCGGATGCATACAATCATGGCGTAATTTATTCGCTATTCACGCCGGAGGCCGGTTATTTCCAGACACTTTCGCGGCTTGTGGGTATCATTAGCCAGGCATTTCAGCTTGAATATGGGCCTCTCATATTCAATTTGATCGCAGTTGTTATACAAACCATAGTTGTCGGGTTCATTGTCTCGGGTCGTCTTTCAAGTTTGATACCGAGGTTCAGGTGGCGACTTTTGATCGCCTTTGTGTATCTGGCGCTGCCGCATTCCTGGGAAATAAACACAAACATAACTAATTCGCAGTGGCACTTGGGGCTGCTTAGCTTTCTTATTATCGCGGCGGAGCCCGGCAAGACGCTTTTCTGGCGAATATTTGACGTTTCTGTAATTATTATTTCCGTCGTTAGCGGTCCACTTTGCCTGCTTCTATTTCCGATCGCCGCCCTAAAATATTGGCATCGACGGGAGAAGTGGCTAATCCCATTCTTAGGCATTCTGCTTTTCGGCGGAATAGTGCAAACCATAGCTCTACTAACAAATGCAAGGCCCACACAGGCTGAACTCGGCGCCGGAATCGGCTTGTTCTTCAAGATTTCCTTCAGACATATCTTTCTAAGTTCGATAGTCGGGCAAGGCGGCTTTCACCAGCTTATGGAATATCTCAATTGGAATGTAATTTTTATAATTTTGGTAAATCTCTTTGGAGCATTCCTGGTCGGTTATACATTGCTCAAATCGAGGCTGGAACTTCGTCTGTTTATTTTGTTTTCCATCCTAATTTTTGCTGCGTCTCTGGCTTCGCCTGCCGTGACACCTGTTGATAATCAATGGGAGGCAATGGCATCCCACAATACGGCACTGCGGTACTGGTTTATACCGGGACTTTGTCTAATTGTGTCGCTTTTATACCTTGCATCGTCAAATGGGGCGTCAGCATTTGTGCGGTATCCGGCGATCGCGGTGTTGGCCATTCTCCCTTTCGGCATCATAAAGGATTGGAGCAATCCGAAGTTTGCAGATTTGCATTTTTCACACTACGCGGAAGAATTCGAAAAGGCGCCTCCCGGCAGCGAAGTAGCGATACCGATAAATCCGAATTGGGAAATGAAATTAGTCAAGAAAGATTGAATCTCAAGGTTTAACGGATTTCCCTAAATCGGGAGGAGCGAACCGATTCGAAGCCTCGGCTCTTTTCGGGAGATTGAAATCCACCTCCTTTCAAAAGTTATTTTCATTTGATACGATACGCGATCATGGGGTAATTGGATTGCCCTCTGTATCGAGAATATTTATGTCATAACCAAGCTCCTTTAGGCCGGGTTCGATCGTCTTCCTGTCGCCGACGACAACGATAGCCATTCGCGATGGATCGAGATATTTTTTAGCGACGCGATTTACGTCATCGATCGTCACCGCGTTTATATTGAAGATGTAATCGTTGAAGTAGCTTTCCGGGAGCCCGTAGACGACCAGATTCGCAAGCTGAGCGGATATCGCTCCGACTGTTTCAAAAGCGGCCGGGTATCTCCGGATCAAACTTTGCTTGTTATAATCAAGCTCTTTCTCAGTGATCGGATTGCCGCCGCGAATGCCGTTGAGTTCCTTCATGAATTCCGTGACAGCCTCCTTGGTAACCGCCGTTTGTATATCTCCGCCGGCCCGGAATGGACCCGCGCTCTTGCGATAGACCCAACTGCTCCCGGCGCCGTAGGTGTAGCCTTTGTCTTCCCGCAAGTTCATGCTTATGCGCGAAGTGATTCCAGAACCCAAAATCGAGTTCATTACAACGATGGGAAAATAATCCGGGTTGCTGCGATCAACGCCGATTTGACCTATGGAAATCACCGACTGCGCCGAGTTCGGCCTATCGACAAGATAAATACCCGTTTTTTCGAGCGAGCGGGTCGCCGGTAGTTGGCCGTTCAGGGCCGTACCGGATTTCCATCCCCCGAAAGCCTTTTCGAGTTTTGCGGTAAGTGACGTTTTGTCCACATCGCCAACCACGATCAAGACTCCGTTATTCGGAATGTACGTAGACTCGTAAAACCTGACAAGATCTTCGCGCTTTATTGCCCTCAGAGTTTTCTCGGTATTGTCGCGGCCATACGGGTGATCGCCGTAAAGAATCTTGCTGTAAACCACATTTGCTATTGCTCCCGGATTAGCTTTCTGCTGTTTTAACCCGACTATTGAACGGCCCCGAAGACTTTCAAGCTCCTTTTCCGGAAAGGACGGATTTGTTACCACATCCGCGTATACTGCGAGTGCTTCGTCGAGATTTTTCGTAAGTGTTTGCAAGCTGACGTTTGTTGAATCCCAACCCGAGCTTGCGTTGAGAGAAGCTCCTATCGACTGCAATTTGTTGCTGATGTCTACGGCGGAACGCGTTTCGGTCCCGTCATCCAGCAGGCTCGCGGTCATGTTCGCAAGGCCTGTTTTATCTTCCGGTTCGTTCGTGCCGCCGGATTTGAGAACGAGATTCAGCGAAACAATAGGCAATTCGCTTTGACGAACCATCCAGACTTCCAATCCGTTTGACAGCTTTGTCTTTTCTATTGGCGGAAGCGACAATTTGGGATTCGGGCCGGCCTTAGGCAAATTTGCAGTTTGCCGGGCGATCTTGGCCTCATCCTTTTTATCCGACTTCGTCGATGTCGGACGATTTGCCTCGGAATTGGTTCTCGGGGCTTCACCTTTCCGCGGGTTGTAAGTCATCACCAGTCGATTCGCGGACAGATAGGTGTTCGCAACTCTCTGAATATCCGCCGGCGATACTTTGCGATACCGATCCAAATCGGCCTGAAAATAACCCGGCGTCCCAACGTATCCGGCATATGTGCTAAGCTGGCCGCCCTTGCCCAAAACCGTTTGCAATCGATATATAGTGGAAGACTCGATGCTGTTGCGGGCTCGTGTAAGTTCTTCGGCAGTCGGCGGTTCTTTTTTTAGTCGTTCGAGTTCCAGATTGATCTCTTTTTCGATATCATCCAGAGACTTGCCGGGACGTGCCGTTGCCTGAATTTGAAAAGTTCCGCCGATTTCGCCCGTTCCGTTTCCCGCATTGACGTTCTGAGCGATTTCCTTTTCATGGATCAAATTGCTTTGCAGTCGCGAGCTCCGTCCTGAGGAAAGGATGAAGCCGAGAATATCGAGAGCAGCTTCATCCGGCGAATATTGCGGCACACCGTGCCAAACCATATAACGACGCGGAAGGGGCGCGAGAGAATCGTCGACGGATGTGCGAATCTCTTTGTCGAGTTTCGGCATTTTCGGATTCGGACGCGTAATGTCGGCGCCTTTCGCCAACGGGCCAAAATATTTTTCGATCCAGCCCTTTGCCTGCTTTTCGTTGAAATCACCGGATAAAACCAAAACAGTGTTATTCGGAACGTAGTATTGACGGAAGAACGATTTCACGTCTTCCATGGAGGCTGCCGAGAGGTCTTCGAGCGAGCCGATGGTCGTCCAATTATATGGATGCCCTTTCGGATACATGATCTCGCCGATCTTTTCGAATGCCGTACCATAGGGCTGGTTGTCCACCCGCTGACGCCGCTCGTTTTTTACGACGTCACGCTGGTTATTGAGCTTTTCCTGTGTCATTGCTTCAAGCAGCCCGCCTAAACGATCCGCTTCGAGAAATAAAGCAAGCTCCAAAAAATTCGAAGGCACCGTTTCGTAGTAATAAGTTCGGTCCTGATTCGTGGTTCCGTTGACGTTTCCGCCGGCTTCCTGCAGCGGCGTGAAATAATCGATGTCATAGTTCTTTGAACCCTGGAACATCATGTGTTCGAAAAGGTGTGCAAAACCCGTTCGGCCGGCCGCTTCGTTCTTAGAACCGACATGATACCAAACGTTTACAGCCACAACGGGCGTCGATTTATCCTTGTGCATTACGACTCGGAGGCCATTTTTGAGCTGGAATTCTTTGTACTTAATGGCCGGCAGTTTATCGCCGTTTTGGGCAAATGAGCTTGATGACATAATTGACACTAAAACCAGCAGACCGGCAAATATCGCCTTTATTCGCATTGTAAACTCCTAATACTATATTGGTTAAGCAGGAACAGGCTATCGAATGTTTATTCGCACAATAAACATTCCACAACCGAAATTATTCTTAAAATGATGGTTACGTTACAACGACTGATTAGGTTTCGCTCTTTGCGAGGGCGGCGACTTTTGCCTGTTTCGAAACCACGACGCCGCCCGGCTTCTCTATCGTAACGGCGAATGCTGTTGGGTTTACAGCCTTCAAGTGTGCATCGATCGGTATGACCACTTCGCCGTCGCCTTCAATATTGAATGTACCGCCGTCAATAGGAGTTTTCGGGTCCTGCGATTCGTCAAAAATCCAGAGCTGATAGGTTTCCTTGTTTGCGTCGTTCTTCGGCAAACCTTGAACGCGTACATATCCCGCCTGCCTCACATCGCTCCAAACTACATCGCCCGAAACATTATCGATTTCCTTAACGTTGCCCTTTCCCAATTGTGCGGTGAGCACTTGAATCGGTGACTCGAGCAGACGCTGCCGCTGTTGCGAAGGGGTAAGAATTTCCTCCTGTTTCGGCGTAGGTGAGCGATTATCGGCGATCGTGGAATCCGGTTGTGTGCGCGTCAGCCAAATGTTAATGGCGAGGGCAACGCAAGCAGCGGCAGCGAACGCCCAGCCAAGCCAATTCCATGAAAAACCCCGTGTTTTCGCCGGGACGAAACTAATCTCACTTGTCGGCTCTTTCACCGCAGCCTCGGAAATTCGACCCGATTTAGTTTGACTTGCAAAATATCCGTCCGCGGCGACCGTGATTTTCTCCTGCAAATGTAACGGAAGAGCCTCATCGGTTTTGAGGTTTATCATACCGATTACTGCGGCAGTCAGCTCGAGCGTACGAAGATCGTCGCCTACAACTTCTAGTCTTCCCAATTGCATCGTCTCTTCTTCATTCAGCCCGTATACCGCCTTTTTGCAGAGGAGGTCAAGCATTTCTTCATTAACATCGTCGTTCATGCATGTACCTCCTCTGTCGTCTGCGAGCTTCCCAATCCCAAAAATTCCCTCGCCTGTAAAATACCTCGTCGGGCATGCGTCTTAACTGTACCGAGCGGCATACCGGTTGTGTCGGAAATCTCCTGGTGCGACAAACCATGAACTATCGAAAGCTGCAACACTTGCCGCTGTTCCGGACGCAGCGTATTCAGCGCCTTTACGGCGTCGGCTGCCTCCAGGGAGGTTTGCATGTTCTTGTCCGAATGGTCGATCGGTTCCGCCAAAACATCCTCGAGCGAATCGGTTGAAATTCGACGCTGAGAAAACCGTATACGATCGATCAGCCGACGGCGTGCGATCATTGCAACATACGTAGTCTCAGACGATTGCGATGAATCGTATCGCTCCGCGTTTTTCCAAATATCGAGAAAAATCTCCTGAACCGCGTCCTCGGCGTCCGCCGAATTATGCAGCATCCGCCGAGCCAATGACCATACGAGACCGCCATAAGTCTTTAAACAATCCTGAACGGCAGTCTTATCTCCGTCGGAAATCCTTTGTAAGATAGCTTGAGCCACAATAATTTTCGAAGAATCGATAACTCTAAGCTAACTTATTTTGCCGTGGCGTGCTAGTTGTGAAGCACTGTCTCTCTGGTCGAACCATGTCAAATGTCTTCCAGCCGAACATGTGTTTTTTACAAAAGAGGTTTTGTGAAACTAACATTGCCGGATCCCGCCCGCCGGACTGGAATTTTTTTCCGCCCTTGAAATAGTATTCGCCGTGGATCCGGCGTTAGTTTCAATCGCTTTATTTCAGACGTGTAATGGTGGAAATGAGATATAAGGCCAGGAGCGTCAATGAAGTGATTGCGGAAATTAGACAAAATTGGCAGAAAGCGCCGATCACGACTGCTTGAAGATAAATTAACCACGCCGTAAAGACGGCCATGATAATCGATTGTGCGCCGAAAAGCTTCCACATAAACCGATTACCGAAAGCCGCCAAAAGCGCGAGTGAAAAGGCGGCAAAATACGCCGCTGCACCCAGCGCCGCCAGCGGTATGCCGGCGAGCTCCGAGTAAGAGCTAGTCAAGACTTTCTCGCACCCTTCAATTAGGCTGCACGGAACGGGTTCGGCTGTATAGTGATGTATCGTTAGATACCCCGAATCAACCAAACCGGCCAAAGCAACGATGGCTGCGATGGCCGGCAATTTGGCGATAGAGTCCGGCCGTTCGGCTATCGTTTCGGAACCGTTCATTTAACATTCCCGTCTGCATTCGCGGAATTTACAGGCGCACTTCCGGTATCGGTGTTTGATGTCGAAGATTGGCTGCGGGATCCGGCACTCTGAATTTCAGCATCGATTATCGGGCGCAGCGACGCGACAGTCATAGCTTGCAACGGAATCGCTTTGCCATTTACGAGGAGCGTGGGAGTTGAATCCACACTAACGCCTCGTCCTCGCTGAAGATCGAGATCAACTCGTGATTTGGCCATAGTTCCAGCCATATCGTTTTTAAAACGCTCTACATCGAGCCCTATTTTTTGAGCATAATCGGCCCACAACTCGCGGTAATTGGGATTTTGCGTCCATTCTTGTTGATTTGTAAAAAGCAGGTTCTGCATTGCCCAGAATTTATTCCGATCCTGTAGTCCCGCCGCTTCCACTGCGACCGCGGCATTGTATGCTTTGTCATGCGCCGGAATACTCAACGGATAATTCCTGAAAATAAACTTTATCTTACTACCGTAAATAGATTGCAGTTCCTTCATTGCAGGATGGACGGAGGCACACGCACCGCACTGGAAATCCGCGAACTCTTCAACCGTGACTGCGGCTGTAGGCGACCCGAGCATATTCGGCGGCTGAGCGCCGGGTGGAGCAGTTGCGGCAGTTTGAGATGGCCTGGATGTGTTTGCGGCATTTGCTGCTCTGTTTGCATTGCGGGACGCGGAGGGTTTGACGGAATTATAATACCAGGCCGCTCCGACAACGGCAATAATCAACACCAGCAAGATGATCCCTAAGGGAATACCGCTACTCTTTTTTTTGGATTCATTTTTCATGTATTTATTATGCAGAATCGGTATTCCGGACCCATGTCAAGATACCGAAAGATTTTAGTGTAAGCTCAAAGCCGCAAACTCACTTCACAACTCTCAAACGTTTTTTATCGATCCGGCGTTCACCTAAAAATTCCAAATTTTCTTTAACTTTTGCAAAAATACCGTCAGCATCTAGTCCATATTTCGCGAGAAGGAGCTTCGGATCCCCGTGTGTAACGATATGGTCGGGCACTCCCATCCTCACAACCTTTAATTTATCGAGCAAACCGGCCTCTTCCAGCAGTTCCATCACCGCCGATCCGAAGCCGCCCGCGAGATAAGCTTCCTCGACCGTGACGATCAAACGGTGACTTTCCGCTACGTTAAGAAATGATTCACGGTCCAGCGGTTTGACGAACCGAGCGTTTATTACGGTTGCATCGATGCCGTTGCGCTCGAGGTTTTTTGCAGCCTCGACTGCCTGATATACCATTGAACCATACGCCAGGATAGCCACGTCGGTTCCGTCGCTGAGAACTTCCGATTTGCCGATCTCTAATTTTTTTGGAGAGGCGCTGATGTCGACGCCTAAACCGCTTCCACGCGGATATCGAATGGCGGCCGGGCCCGGATATTCTATTGCCGTCAGCATCATATCGCGCATTTCACCTTCGTCTTTGGGTGCCATCAGAACGATATTCGGGTAACCGCGCAAATACGCGATATCGAGAAGGCCATGATGCGTCGGGCCGTCCGCTCCGACTATTCCCGCCCGATCCATCGCAAAGGTCACATTTAAATTTTGCAGACAGACGTCGTGAATAAGTTGATCGAACGCCCGCTGCAGGAATGTCGAATAGATCGCCGCCACAGGTTTTAAACCTTCGCAAGCCATTCCGGCGCAAAATGTAACTGCGTGCTGCTCGGCGATTCCGACATCGAAAGCCCTGTCCGGAAATTTTTCGAGGATTTTGTCGACGCCGGTTCCGTCGGGCATCGCAGCGGTCAATGCGACTATATTCTCGTCACGCTCCATCAATTCGCACATCGTCGCGCCAAAAATCTGCGTGTAGGTCGGAGTTGAAAGTTTGCTCGATTTATAAGGCAAACCAGTTTTCGGGTCGAAAGGGCCGGTGGCGTGATACGCGTAGTAATTCTTTTCGGGATTAGGAAAACCTTTGCCTTTCGTGGTCAAAGCGTGAACGATAACCGGGCCGTCATCGACGTTTTTAGCTTCTTCCAAGGCTTTGACAAGCATCGGGACGTTGTGCCCATCGACATATCCTATATATTTAAACCCAAGCTCGTTAACCAAGGCTCCGGGCAAAACCGCAGCGGCGATGGCGTCTTTTACCGATTTTGCGGCTCGGCGAAGCCTCTCTCCAATGCCGGGAACGCTCTCGAGCACGTCTCCGATCTCCTCTTTCAAATGTTGATAACTCTGTGCTTGCTTGATGCGGTTTAAATAGCGGCTCAAAGCACCTACGGCCGGGGCGATCGACATCTCGTTATCGTTTAGCAGGACGATCAAACGCGATTTCAAATGCCCCGCCTGGTTGACCGCTTCCATCGCCATTCCGCCCGCGAGCGATGAATCCCCGATAAGCGCGCAAACGTGAAAATCTTCTTTTTTCGTATCGCGGGCGATGGCCATTCCCAGCGCGGCGGAAAGCGAGGTCGAAGCGTGTCCCGCACCGAACGTATCATATTCCGATTCCGCACGCCTCAGAAAACCGCTCAATCCGCCATACTGTTTTATCGTATGAAGCTGATCGCGCCGGCCCGTGAGAATTTTATGAGCATATGCCTGGTGTCCAACGTCCCAGACAAGCCGGTCATAGGGCGTGTCGAAAACATAATGCATCGCCACCGCGAGCTCGACCGCTCCCAAGCTCGCTCCAGTGTGCCCGCCCACTCGCGAACACGTATCTATAATGAACTCACGCACCTCGTCCGCTACTTCCTGAAGGTCTTCTACGCGCAGCCGTCGAAGATCCGCCGGTGAATTAATTTCAGATAAAAATCTCATTTCGAATCTATCGCTTTTCTATGCTTAAATTACGCATTTTAGCCCGCTAAATGGCAAAATGTTAAATCATCGGGCAAATTGATTTTAAACCAAATCGGCGATTTTTACATTTCTTTACATTGAAAACTTAAAACTATTAGACTAACGGCGCAAAATCAGCGTCAAAAGAAACGACAGCACGAGCTAAATTCAACAAAATTCAAAGAGGTAAAAATGTCAATTAAAAAAAGATTCTTCTCGGTTATTGCTTTGTCCGTTGCAGTGACCGCTTTCTCGACCTTCGTTGCGGCACAAAATACTAACGCGACGGCTTCAAGCGACAGTACTTCAAGCGAGAGTACTGTAAAACAGGAAAAACGCGAGCGCAAAGGCTGGGGCAAACGCGGCGAACACGATAGGGGTATGGGCGGCATGCGTGGAGGCATGATGCGCGGCCTTCGCGGTATAGACCTGACCGATGCCCAAAAGGAACAGGTACGGGTTATTCGAGAAAACAATAAGCCAAATGAAGCCGTCATGCAGGAGCTTCAGGCTATCCGGCAGGCCAAACGCGACGGCGCAACGATCACAGCGGAACAAAAGGAAAGGTTAAAAGCCTGGAAATTGCAAGCCCGCGAAAAGGGCGCTCAAATTCAACAACAGGTTTTGGCTATCCTCACACCCGAGCAGCGTCAGCTGTTTGAATCACGCAGGGAAGAAATGCGGAAGAAACACGAACAACGCAGACAGCTTCGCCGGGACAACAAGCAGACGACAGACAAACCGATGGATAACTAGATTCGGTTATTCCCACGCGAGAAAGGCGTGAGGATTAATTCTCACGCCTTGCTTTTAAAAAATTAGGAAAAATCTATCCAATAAATAACTCTTCGTCCACATAAACTCTATCAATTTGTTTCGGAGACGGTGCGAACAGAACTTCCAATCCCTTTTTAACTCCGGCCATGACGGCCGCGAGCTCGCGGGCTGGTTTAACTACTTTTGCCTGAACAAAATCCGCGGTAGTAGTTACCTGCAGCTGCGTCCGGTCGATAGTACGGCTAACCAATTCTACCTTGTCCCGCGCGACGAGTGCTGTCGAGCTTACCACTTGCCGTAACTCGGCGACCTCATCTTTAATAAGCTCAGTTGATTCAGCCAGATATCTGGTTGCAGTAGAGAGATTACCCGAAACTTCGCTGAAGTGCATAGACATTTCTTTTCCCTGAACACTCATCGCATTCATTTTGTCTATTAACGGTTCTAAACGTTCCTCGACCCGGCTTACGGTGCCCGTAACTTTTTTAACCGTGATGGCGATAGCGATCAGGGCTATTGCCATCACGATAAAACACAACGCTATAACGATCGAAGCGATCATCATCCAAAACTGTGGTTCGCTGGAGTTCATAACTTTTCGTTTTCGTTCTCGTCGACGGGATAGCTTGGGCGTCCCTCGGTAATAGCATTAGGTTCGTTGCGTCGTTTCTCGGCCACGTAAGCGTCTTTCCCGGCCTCTACAGCAGCGGTGAAAGGACTTGTCGAACGAGTCGCGGCCGTCTTCGCCTTTTCAGTAAGCTGTCCGGCCTTGTCCTGGGCAGTATTGTAAAGCTCGCTCGCTTTTTCGCGGGTCACTTCGTAGTAATCGCCGGCCCGTTCCTGAAGCTGAGCGGCAGTCTCCTTGCCTTTTGCAAGGCCCTTGCGCGTTACATCCGCTATGTCTTCACGTAATTCCTGACCTGATTTCGGCGCCAGAAGTAAAGCTATCACCGCTCCAATCCCGCCGCCGATGAGCAAATATGACAATTTCGCCATCGCGCTCGTCTCTTCTCTGTCATAGTCGTGTCTCATAAAAATGTCTCCCTCACCGCAAATTTTGCGTAATTAAGCCGTTCGAATATTTGTGCCACTCAGTATAACAAAAAAATAGTTATTAGGGCAAAGAATTCAGAACAACAAACGATCTTCGATCCTTTGTGCATTAAAAGGGCAGACGAGGAATTTCGGTTTTGCCTACGAGAGAGAGTTGTAGCAGATCACCGCTCCAAGGCACGATATTACAAACGCGCTAAAAACGGGCAGGGCCTGGACGATCCGATTTTGACTTAATTTTGGCCCGTCGAAAATACGTCCGCCATATAGGAAGACTAGTCCGACGACAGTTAGAGTTGCGGCCAGCCCGAAACTAAAGGCAATGGTAAGGATTAGGCCGTAACCGATCCGATTTAGATTTATTGCCGAAAGCATCAGCACAAGGGCCGAGGGGCAAGGCAGCAGGCCGCCCGATACGCCTAAGGCGAGCAAACTTTTCCAAGATATCTCATCGGGTATATCGTGCGAATGTGTGTGACCGTCGTGGGTGTGCGTCAGACCATTGTGCTCGTGCGTGTGATGGTGATCATGGGCATGGTCGTGATCAGAATGAGAATGATTGTCGTGCGAATGAGAAGATCCTCCATGGCTGTGCGGATGTCCGGATGGATCCAGGCTGAGAAAAGAGAACAGTCTCGTTTTGAACATGGTCAAGCCAATGTACAGAACAATTAAGCCCGAAAAGAAGCTTAGGAAGGGCATTAGCGTCTCGGGCAAAATGTAGTTCGAGGCAAAAAGCGTCAGCAGTCCAAGAGCGAAAACGCCGAGGGTGTGCGTGATCGTAACCGTAAGTCCCAGAAATACAGCATGCTTTGGAGTGCCTTTGGAACCGACGAGATACGCACCGACCACCGCTTTTCCGTGTCCGGGCGACATCGCATGCATCGCCCCCAGCCCCATTGCGAGAAGAAGGCCGAAAAAAGCTATAGTCAGCGTGATTTCGGGCACATCTATAAGCGCGGCGAGTCGGTCCGTCTGAACCGCGGCCGTAAAATGTCCGTCACGGTTTTGCAGCGGCGTGATTTTCGCGGCTAAAGGACCGGAAACAAACGAAAATTCGGCACCTCGTTCGTTAAGCGGTACGGACAAAGTTTCTTCCGGGTACGCTGCCAGCTCATCGGTGATCCCGCTCCCAAAGGCCGTGCTGTCGAAAATCTCGATCCCGCTCGTTCGGTTTACGACGATCTCGCGCCAACCGAGTCTCTCCGGATAATTGTCATTGCGAAAGGAAATATGATTCGCAGGCTGTGTGGAGGCGGTCTTTGCCGACAAGTCCCACTTGACCATGAGAGTTTGCAAATTCCCCGCACCCTTTTTCAACTGTATATTTTTCGATTCGACACGAATCTCAAGCGGTTGGCCGTTTAACGTGAGCGATAAATTCGATAGATAAGCCGGTGTTATCCGATCAGCGTATGCATTCAGCTCTTCATCCGATATAGAACCGCTTTTGTCGGTGTCTATCGCGCTGAATTCCTGAAATGCGGGAATTTCGGCGAGATCCAAAACCTGCCGAATTCGTATCGCGGATTTTGCTACCTCGAGCCGCGAATATTGATTAACGCTGAAGTTACCCAACGGGTGCGCCGACGCCGACGCTAAACATGCAAAAACAAGAATTACCGCAAGAAAGATCGTATTTCTTCGCATTTCATTCCCCGTGGATCGTTCTATCGCAATTCCTTAAGCGCTTCGCGGGCCTTCCCGGATTCCAGCAAATCAAATCTCGGATTGAGCTTTAAGGATGCTTCGAGCAATTTGACGGCCTCCGTCCGGTTTCCCAGGCCTTTTTCGATCATTGCTGCGTGATATAATATTTGCGCATCTTTAGTTTCAAGACGCATTGCATCGGTGATTGCAGTTTTCGCTTCCGTCAGCCGGGATTTCTTAAAAAGACACCATGCCAATACATCCGCTGTATAAATGTCCTTTCGGGAGTTATGTTCGCTGGATGCGATCGCCAAAGCTTCGTCGAGTTTTATATTATGATTCGCCCAGTAAAGCGCGAGCCGTGTCTGATCTCCCGCTGCTCCGAGTTTTTGCTCGACCATCTCGGCGAGATCGTATTGCTGCCGCGCTTTTTCAGCATTATTTTGAATCGCGTAAATGTCGCCGAGTTGGATGATCGTCCCAGAGTCGGGCAATCGATTCTGCGCATCGGTTAGAAATTTTTCGGCAGCCGCAAAATCGTTTTGAGCGGCGCGAATTCGTCCTTTTCCCGCAAGGGCCATATAATAACCCGGAAAATTTTGCAATGCTTCGTCATAAACCTTTTCAGCTGCCGGATATTTTCCGTTTTTCCAGAGCTCATCACCCAGCCGAACCAAACACCAGCTTTGAGCTTCTTTGTCCGCCGGATCGGCGGTCTGTGCCGCCAACTTATACATCTCCACTGCTCCCGCATGATCGCCATGAAGCGAACGAAGGTGAGCGACACGCGCATAGGACGAGCTGTTCGGCTTCAAATCAACCATTTTCTGCGCAGCAGCAACCGCTTCAACGTAGTTGCCGAGTTCCGAATTGGCATCGGTCAAGATCCCATAGACGAAAGCATCATTCGGAAATTCCTTTTGTAGTTGATTCCCATTTTCCAGAGCGTCGACGAAACGGTGAAACGTCAAATGGAGCGACGCCTTGAGTTTTCGCGCTTCCGAGTTTGCAGGGGCGATTTCCAAAGCTTTCTCAACTGCGGCGTCCGCTTTGGAATTTAGAGCGAAATCGCCGTTCTTGCGGGCTTTTTTTATATAAAGGACCGCCAGGCGAGTGTAACCCTCGGGCGAATCAGGTAATTTATCGATCAATTGTAATGCTGCTTGAGTTTCGGCGTCGCTGAAACCGGATGACAGATCGGCGTTGGTGCTCTCCGCCTTGGAACCTTTCTCAGTGCAGCCGTTCTGAACGAAAATCAGACCACAGACAAGCGATATTCCGAGCAGGCAAAGCAAATCCTTTTTTACTTGTCTCATCATTTAGATAGATTAATGACCTGGAACAGCGCCGTCGGTGCGTGCGCTGTTCCAGGTGCGGTTAATTAGTTTAACGTCTCCTATAATTGGCACCAACGAGTTTTCCGTCTTTATCCACGATCGGCAGTTGTCGAGCGGACTCTTCCCCGACAAGAGACTGTTCGGCCGGGAAATTTGCCGGACGGGGTGTATTGCCCGGATTCGGGGTTTGCAGATACGGGAAGCGCGTCAGGAAACCTTCGAAGTTTGCGGCAACGCCGTCGCCCAGGGCATTGTTCGGAGATACGTTAGTAGCCGGAGTGAATGGCGTTCCGCCCACTGCGGCACGGAGCTCGATATCGACCACGTCGTCCGTCACACGCCGTCCGTTGGGAAATCCCGCGACATCGCCGCCCAGTAGACCCAAACGACTAGGATTCGCGCTCGGTGGGATGGCCGTATTCAAACGCAAGAATTCGTGCGGCCGTCCGTCCGACAAGAATGTCGTGTAGTTCGGTCCCGTAATAGCGTTTACCGGAATGCCGGTCGCGAAGATCTGCACAAGGTCGTTGCGCGGAGCAGGCGGAATATTGATGGCAACCGGGGGTCCGCCGAGAGGGCCATATAGACCGAAAATCAGCTGGATAAGTTTCGGAAGTTCCGGGTCAAGAATAAACGGTGCGGCTATCGAATCGCCAAAAGGCGAAAGCGAATTAAACGCGTCCTTCAGTCCGAGTGGAATGAACAATTCATTGACGAGCGGATTCCCTAAACGCGATATCTGCCGAAAAGCGCCCTGGTTGTCTTCCGTGCCGTCGCCATTGATTACCCGCATGCTGCGGCGGCTTGCGGTTGCAAAGACCCCGATAACGGCTCCGTCCGCGGTCGGACTGGCAGGAACAGACCGCGTGGAAGTTAAATCCTGAATCGGAACTTCAATTGCTATCGAACTCACATTGAAACTTCTCAATGTATCTACGCCACCGGTTGCTGCGATGGAGCGAAATCCTAAACCGTCAAAAATGGCGCCGACATCGATAAAGAAGCTTTCGTCGCGCTGCCCGGCAAATACTTTGCCGCCACCCGACAGATTATAAACTGCGGGTTGTCCCAGGTTCGCCTCGTAATTGGGAGTGACCCGCGGTCCGACATTTGACGGCGGGGTCCGAAGTCCGGCGGCGATAACCCGGCCACGCCTTCCGAATCTGCCTTCCATCCTGCTCACAGTATAGGTCTGCGGCATATTGTAGTCGAGATCAGCCAAACTACTAACGATGCCGTTTTCATTTACGGTGGTGTGACCAAGAATCGTATCGTCATTTCGGATCTGGGTAGTGAACCGAAACTGATACGTTATGTCTTCAAGACCATCACCCGTGTTGTCGATCTTTATTTCATACAGAACTCTGTCGTCAAACCGAAAAAACTGCGGTCCTCCCGACGGGTCCTGAAACGGAATAAAATTAGCGATTAAGGTTACAAAACCTCCGCGTCCGGCTTCGGTGCTCCGAAAACCATAAACGTCGGTTCCGTCCGCATATCGATCCATACTGATAAGCGGAGCTTCCGCATGGCTCGAAGCAAACGACGGAATCACCGCCATCGAAAATATTAGCGCTAAACCGGTCAAACTTTTGCCGATTGATCTAAATCCCTTGCTCATTTTCTATCCTCCATTTAATTGAAATTCGCCGATCTGCGATCTCGCGGTGGCACTCGTGCCCCGGGAGACCGCAGAGAAGCGATCCTCTACGCACCTTAGTGCGTATCGTAATTGGCCACCGGATAGTCTCCGTTTTGACCGAATACCACTTGAACCAGGGCCCCATTGGAACTCCGGTATGACAGGAACGTGTTATTGATCTGATCGAAAACAGCAACGTCGGTACTGCCATCTCCGTCATAATCGCCCTGGACCGAATAGTCCGGCTTCCTTCCCAGCTGAATGGCATTGAAGCTGTTATTCGAACTCCGTATATAAAACCAGGTATAAGTCGTCCCGGTTCGCAGAGCACTCACATCAGTCCTGCCGTCGCCGTCATAATCGCCCGGCACCACTAAATCCGACCCGATGCCAAACGGAATGATCGCGAAGCCCGCGGTACTTTGCTGCAGGAAAAACGTCGCGGGATCGTCCCCGCTGCCGCGGCGTACAGCAAGATCGAATCGGCCGTCGCCGTCATAGTCGCCCGGCGCCACTATATCTGACTCAATTCCGAATTGCTGCACACGGAAAAATCCGGTCAGACTATTCTGAATGTACCAGGTCATTACCCCGCCCGAGCGGCGAACAACGGCAAAGTCCGTAATGCCGTCACCATCGTAGTCCCGGGCCACCGGCTCGTCACCGAACACGCCGAACTGTCGGGTAATAATCCCGCCGTCCGAACTTCTGATTATATAGAAGGTGCCGTTTTCGGGACGCCAGACGGCAACGTCGGTTCTGCGATCTCCGTCATAGTCTCCCGGCGTAAAGACATCAGTCGCGGTGCCCCACACAACGGTCTGGAATCCCTCGTTCGGCAATCTGATATACCAGGTATTGTTAGATGGGCGGAAAACCACTTCATCGGTACGGCCGTCGCCATTGAAATCGAGAGGTACCATGCGGCGTGGCACCGGATTGGGACCTGGGCCAGGCCCGGGGCCTGGGCCTGGGCCGATAATTGCAAGCCCGCGAATCACGGCACCGCCGCCGATGGGGCCTACTAAAGCGGCGGAACCGGTCGCGAGATCCACAACGTACAGTGCCGAGCGACTTGCTGCTACCGTTTGTGATGTTCCCGGCGTCTGAAATGCCACCAAAGCAGTATTGCTTCCGGGAGCGATATCGAAGCCCGCTTCCCCGGTCGTTCTGGCACCCAGACTACCAACCGTATTAAGCGTGCCGGTATTAGGTGGATTTTGGATTGCGAGAATACCGAGATTCGAATCTATCGCATAAAGGGTCGTCGCCGTAGCACCGGCAACACTGTTTGTGTACGCTGATCCAACGACGTTGGGATTTGCACTGGCGTTCACGTCACCCACTGCGTAAGCTAAATTTCCGTCGACGACGTTTGTGGCATCAATCGGATTGGCCCGCAGGTTCTGTTCAGCGTCCGAGGTTATTCGGATTCGGTCCGGAACCGGGTTGAAATCGAAACCGAAATTCGTGCCCGACAGAGGCGTCGTTAAAGGGCCGACCGAGGTTGCAACCCCGCTAAGGGGGTTAATCCGGTATAAGCGCCCGGTACTGCCGAGCCCGAAAAGTTCTCCCGTTGCCGGACGAATATCGATTCCGAGAAGA
>Ga0136617_10000880_pt1 | contig 26161 bp, 20 predicted proteins | sample AntDrymUQ3222106_2_FD_129672 | JGI IMG/M metagenome (GOLD analysis project Ga0136617, IMG submission 129672) | Polar desert sand microbial communities from Dry Valleys, Antarctica - metaG UQ322 (21.06) | ecosystem: Environmental > Terrestrial > Soil > Desert | place: Antarctica: Dry Valley...
ACGCCTTCATTTCCGGCGCGGATTTTCACACGACCGCCGCCGCGCAAGTCTTCAACGTCAAGCACGAAGAAGTTACACCCGACCAACGCTCGTTTGCCAAGCGTCTGAATTTCGGCGTGGTTTACGGCATCGGTTCACAGAGATTCGCGCTGATGACCGGACTTTCGCAAACCAACGCCGAAGACATTATGCGCCGTTATTTTGCAACCTATCGCGGACTCGATTCGTGGCTGCGCGAGGCGGCGCGAAATGTTATAACCAACCGAACAGCCAGAACCGCAACGGGCAGAATGATGCGCTTTCGTTTTGACGAAGACGACCGCAAAGCAATTTCGCTGGCACAGAGAAACGGTAAAAATATGCCGATTCAGGGAACGTCGGCTGATGTTCTAAAACGAGCCTTGCGTCTTTTGCACGATAAAATTCGCGGAACATCGGCGCGTCTCGTCAATATCGTCCACGATGAAATCATCGTCGAAGCGGACGCGGCGGAAGCCGAAGCGACGGCGGAGATTCTCGAAAAAGCAATGTGCGCGGCGGGCGAGGAATATATCAGCAAAGTTCCCGTAAAAGTTGATGTAACGATTGCTGACGAATGGGCGAAGTAAAGTGAAAAAGCGGCGTGTAATCCGTTCCGCCGCCGCTAAAAATCTGCTGCGTATCAATAGCGCGTCCTGATTATTAAAACAAAAAATAAAAAAGGGCATCGGACTCGATGCCCTTTCAAAAGTTGATTATCCTTTCGGCGGATAGTCGTCGTTTCCGTAGCTGTTCTTATCACGAATCTGACCGTTGGGTCGGTGAATAACAACTTCGGATTGTTGGTTAATAGCGATTTCACGAGCTACTTCAATTGCTTTCCTTTGCGTGTCAACAATTTTTGTAACTTTTGAATTGTTTGCGCCTCTAACTGCCCACGAATCGCCGTGCGGCACCACATGTTGATTTTTACTCATATTGTCCTCAATTATTTTTAATCGGGCTATCTCTCAACAGCCCGTCCTAGGGTTAATGTTTTATTGTTTCTTTCCCGACTTCCGAATTGGAAAACCTTTTAAGCCGTAATCTTTGGCATAAATAATTTTTCCGCTTCGCCAATGTTTGAAGCTGGCAACATAAACAACGCTATCGTCTTTGGGAAGTGGTTTCTGTTGTTTCTCCACTTGACCCTCCTGATTTGCAAAGCGGGTTGTTGACGTTAAACCCCGTCCCGTCTATAATTGAAGACGGATTACCAAGTCCAGTATTTAAATCAACTATGCTCCCGCCGCTTTGCTGTTTATTAAGGGAGCAAACTTTGCCTTCTAGTATTGACCCACTAGAAGGCTTTAATTTTTTTGAAGTTTGTAATTTAGTTTCCCCCTTTCAAACAGCTAATTTATTATTCATTCTTACAACCACTTTTGTCAAGCTAATCGCAAGGAAAGAATTTATTTTTTGTTCGTGTGCATTGACAATAGATTTTTACGGGTTTATAAAGTAACAGGAGGTTTATAATTATGAAAAAAGAAAGTGATGAAAAGCAACCAACAAATTCTAAAAGGCAAAGAAGCCCAAATTATCCTAGCATTTCCTTAGATGAAGCAATTTCGAGGCTTAAAACCATTTATGACAATGATAGAAGGTCTTTTACAACGGCTGAGGCTGTTGTTTCGCATCTTGGCTATAATACTTCAGATGCTAGAAGTGGCACTTCAGGACGGATTATCGCATCACTGAAACATTACGGATTACTAGATGAGAAAGATGGACAATTTCGCGTGTCGGACGATGGCTATAAGATATTACATTTACCGGAAGATTCAGCAGAGCGGAAAGAATTGATACAACGGACTGCGCTGTCTCCTACCGCGTTCGAGAAAACATTCAATTATTATCAAGGGGAACTACCTTCTGACACAACACTTAGGAGCCATCTAATTCTCCATGAGAACTTCAATCCCGACAGGGTGAATTCTTTTATCCGTGTCCTGAGAAAGACTATTGAGTTTGCTGATCTATCTTTCAGTCAGAAAGAAGATGCTAAGGAAATCGAAGTGATGAATAATGAACAAGAGTTTGTTGATAAGCAACCAGTCTCTTCTACTCCCATTTCTAATCAGGTAAATAATCAAAATTCACAGTCCCCGTTTGCAATACCTTATGATGGTGAGGCTTTGAAGTTTAGAATTTCTAGGGATAGTGAAGTTATAGTTAGTTTTTCAGGGCGAGTTACACAGGAATCAATTGAGAAATTAAAAGTTCTTTTAGAAGCAACAAAAGACACATATCCTACACAAGAAGAACTTGAACAGTCGCGTTCAGCTATCTGGAAAAATAAAGACCCCGACCAACCTGTTAAAGTTATGAGTAAATTAGGACAAGGCTCAGATGGTAAAAATTATGTGAAAATAGAAGGTAGCGAAACAGGCGTTCCGGTAGATGAGCTAGACTTCGGCGAAAACTAGAATTTACTTTTAACAAACTAATTTTGAAATTGATTTTGCCGATGCCAGCGAATCATTGTCAACGACGGGCGAAACGGCTTTTCTTTCGGCAAATAAATTATACGAAGCCTTTCGATTTTGCCGAGATAGGAAGTTAAAACATCAGGCAAAAAAAATCAGCATAAATATAAAATAAGCCGTCGAAGACGGCATCATATTTATAGCCCATAGCGCAAGCTATGGGAACAGGTAAAAACAAACAGCGAAGCCGTTGAAAACGGCGACATAAAGTTTTGTGTTGAAAAAATATGTCATCGGTTTCACCGATTTCGTTTTTATTACGCTTTGTCCCCGCGGTTTGTACCGTGGGCTACAATCAAATCGCTATCTTCGACGGCTTCTGCTAAATTGTTTCAAACAAATTTGATTGAAAACGGCGACATAAATTATTTCCACAAAAATTGTTCGTCAAATTCAATGTCATTCTTATTCAAGAATCCAATAAACTCCGTTCTGAAATCAAATTTCTGATGATGCTGTTCCTGATTTTGAATGTATTTATAAACGGCATCAATATTAGAACGCGAAACGCCAAACGCGCCGTAACCTTTTTGCCATTCAAAAGGTTTTCTGAATTTCTGTGTAACCCATTTTGAAGAATTTGCTTTGATGAAGCGCATTGCTTCGGCGGTTGAAATTGTCGGCGGCAACGATGCGAGAATGTGAACGTGGTCGCTCATTCCGTTTATGATTATCGGCTTGCCTTTTAGTTCTTTTACCAAACCGCCGAGATATGCGAAAAGTTCGAGCTTGATTTCGTGTGAGATGAGCGGCAACCTTTCTTTCGTGCTGAAAACCATATGCGTTAATAGATTTGTGTAGGTGTGCGACATTTTGTTTTATGTCGCCGTTTTCAACGGCTTGTATATTATTTTCGATTCGTTCCCACATTTAACAATGTGGGCTACAAATATATTGCCGTCTTCGACGGCTTTACTCAAACGCAAACTGCTTCGTCCTCCTGACGCTTCAAATAATTTTCAAAGCCATATCAATATCCTTGAAAAGATTGTTGCGGCGCATCAGACCGCTTTTGTCTTTTTCGATTTGTAAGAGTTGTTCGACAAGTTCGACAGGAACGCCTTGTGCCTGACAATTTCTTCAAGTAAGGCGCGGGCTTTGGCTCAACGTGAAAATCTAACAGTTGTCAACGAATTACCAATTTGTTTCCGTGTTTTTCACTGCTTCGCCGTGTTCGACGAGGAATCTTTCCGCGTCAATCGCCGCCATACAGCCTGTTCCGGCTGCCGTAACTGCCTGGCGATAATATGAATCCTGCGCGTCGCCGCAAGCGAAAACGCCTTCGATGTTGGTTTTCATCGTGCGACCTTCGGTTTTTAAGTAGCCGGTTTCGTCCATTTCTAAAACGCCTTTGAAAAGGTCGGTGTTTGGTTTGTGTCCGATGGCGACGAAAACGCCTTGCGTCGGGAAAAGGCTTTCTTCATTCGATTGGGTATTGAAGATTTTTACGCCTGTTACGCCCTCTTCTTTGGTGCCGACAATTTCGCGGATGCCTGTGTTCCACATAACCTCGATTTTTTCGCTGTTAAAGACGCGCTCCTGCATAATTTTTGATGCACGGAACGAATCGCGGCGGTGCATCAACGTAACTTTCGAAGCAAATCTGGTTAAAAACATTGCTTCCTCCATTGCCGTATCGCCGCCGCCGACAATCACGACCGGCTTGCCGCGAAAAAAGAAACCGTCGCACGTCGCGCACGCCGAAACACCGTTGCCGCCCAAGCCTTCGGGCGCGGGTTCTTCGCCCGGCACGCCGAGCCATTTGGCTGACGCGCCGGTCGAGATAATCAAAGTTTCGGCTTTGATGATTGTCGTAATTTCCTGACTGTCTTCGCTTGCCTTGCCGTGGAGCGTGAAAGGTCTTTTCGATAAATCAATTTTATCAATCCAGGTATTGATAATTTCCGTGCCGAATCTTTCCGCCTGAGCGCGAAACTCATTCATCATCTCCGGTCCAAGAATTCCTTTGGAAAACCCCGGATAATTTTCGACATCGGTGGTGATGGTCAATTGTCCGCCCGGCTGCGGTCCGTCAATGACAATCGGCTCAAGCTGCGCCCGTGAAGCGTAAATAGCGGCGGTCAAACCGGCGGGACCCGAACCTAAAATAACGACTTTGCGAGTGATTTCCGTTTGTGACATATAAATTTCTTGTTTCTCCCGGCTGTTAAAAAATTGAAAACTTTTTCAATACTTATAGCCTTTTCAATAATATTTATAGTATAACTATCAAACAACCGGTTAGTCGAACGACGATATAGTAAGGTTTTTTAACCTGACTTTTTTTGATTTTAAGTAGAACTGAGTGATTTTCGTGTTAAACTGTTTTTGCTTTACAAATTTCATTAATAAACCGCGAACTTGTCAATGATAACCACTACGCAAGCTCAATTTGAGGAAAAACGCTTTGCTCTGCGGATGGCGTTACGCCTGCCGATTGTCGTCTCCGGTCGCTCGGACGATGGCGCGGCGTGGTCTGAACCGACCGAAACCGACGATATTTCAACGACCGGCACGCTTTTTCATTTGAACCAAAAAATCGTCGACGGTGAAAACTTATATCTCCGTTCGCATCGTCCCGACGGCGTTCCGGTCGAGGTTAAAGCGCGTGTAGTGAGAACCGCGCCTGCAAATTACGGTACAACGCGAGTCGGCGTGGAGATTCTCGAACCGAAGGAAAATTGGCTGCGGCTTTTTGTCGCGTGGGTTGCCGATGACCAAAACCCGGATGAGTAAATTAAAAGAGGTTAGAGGTTAGAGGTCAGAGATTAGTATTTTTCTTACTAACCTCTAACCTCTAACCTTTGATTTTTATGGAAAATTACGAAACGATTTTAATAGAAAAACGTGGGAGTGTCGCCGTTTTAACCATCAATCGTCCCGACAAACTCAATGCTTTGAATTCCAAAGTTCACGCGGAAGGCGTTGCCGCACTTGACCACTTGCGAAATGATGTGGAAATTCGCGTTCTCGTCATTACGGGCGCGGGCGAAAAATCTTTCGTCGCCGGTGCAGACATCTCGGAATTCGCGGGGCAAACTTCCGTAACGCAGAGGAATAATTTTCAAGAGCGTTCGCTTTTTAATTCGCTCGACACTTTTCCGAAACCCGTCATCGCAATGATAAACGGTTTTTGTTTGGGCGGCGGCTGCGAACTCGCGCTGGCTTGCGACATTCGTCTGGCAAGCGAAAAAGCCCGTTTCGGACAACCGGAAATCAATCTCGGAATCATTCCCGGCGGCGGCGGAACGCAGCGTCTGGCGCGGCTCGTCGGCGAAGGCAAAGCGATGGAAATAATTTTGGCGGGCGAGATGATTGATGCGCCGACGGCTTTTAATCTTGGTCTGGTCAATCACGTTTTTGCACCGGAAGAATTGGAAGCAAAAACACTTGAACTGGCAAATAAAATCGCCGAAAAAAGTCCGATTGCTCTGCAAATGGCGAAGGAAGCCGTCAAACTTGCATCCCGTTCCAATTTGGACGAAGGCTTGCGCCGCGAAGTTGACCTTTTTGCAATCTGCTTCTCAACCGAAGACAAAGAGGAAGGCGTTGCGGCGTTTTTGGAGAAACGCAAACCGATTTTCAAAGGAAAGTAATTTGAAATGGAAAATGAAAAATGGAAAGTGGAAAATAAAATCGCTTTGGCTTGACTTGTCTTAACTGATTGAGATAACTTTTTTCTTTGTAAATTGCCAAATTTCATATTTTCAATCTTACATTTTTCATTGACATTTTGGGGTCGTAGCTCAGCTGGGAGAGCGCATGACTGGCAGTCATGAGGTCAGGGGTTCGATCCCCCTCGACTCCACCAATAAAATCAACAACTTACGGTAAGCGAGCAGCTTGCTGTTTTTGTTTCGTTACCAATTCGTTACTAAAATCCGATTTTCCGTCAAGATTCTCGACCGCCCGCCGAAACGCCGCGTCGGTCGCGTGTGTATAGCGGTGCGTGATGCGAATATCGGAATGCCCAAGGATTCTCGCCAGTGTAAAGGCATCAGCTCCCGCATCCGCCATTCGGGTTGCGGCGGTATGCCGCAAATCGTGAAAGCGAAAATTCCCTATACCGGCATCTCCAACTGCCTTGCGAAAACTGCGCTTGATGTCGGTTAGCTTTCCGCCCGTTTTCGGACTCGGAAAAACGTATTCGCTTGTTCGCTTCAAACCGCCTAAAAGCGTCCTGACGGTCGCATTCATCGGCACAATTCGTTTTTTGCCCGATTTGCTTTCCCGAACCTGAACGAGTCCGCGATTAAAATCCACGTCAAACCATTTGAGATTGAAAATCTCTCCGCGCCGCAGTCCCGTATGAAGGGCGATGGTCACGATTTGTTTGACAAGTTCGTTGTCGTCCAGAGCGGAGAAAAGTTGCGTTTCTTCCTCGCCGGATAAAACGCGCGTTCTTCCGTTATTCAATCTAAACTTTCGCACCCGGCTGCACGGATTCGTGTCAACGAGTTCCGCGTCAACCGCAAGCGAAAAAATCTTCGAGAGAATGCTCAGGTGATAATTGACCGTCGCCAAGCTCCGTTTTTTATCGTACTTGGTCGGCGTAGTTAAAAACTCCTGCTTGAATAATTCAATTATCGGCGACGTTATTTGCCTGAGGGTTTTGTTTTTGAACGCTTTGACCAGAACGCGGCAGATAAGCACATCGCAGTAAAACGATTTCTTATTGGCTTCTGATTATGGCAGAAACGTTTCAATCACAAAATCCTCGAATCGTTTATCCGGTTTCGCGTCAAAGCCGTAGGCTTGCTGAAACACCTGATTCATAATCACGGCTTCGGCACTCTCGGCTTCCTTCTTTGTGCGAGCGAACTTTAAAGTTTTGACGATTCGCTCGCCGTTATAATAAAAATCACAGACCCATTTGCCTGTATCCTTTCTTCGTCTAACGGCTTTGTTGCATAAATAGTCACGGATGAGGTAACAATGGTAAATTTTTTCTGCAATGAAAAAGAAAACCAAATACCGCATCCGCAACCGGAGCGATTATAACCGAAGTTTAGTAGAGCGTGGAAGTCTGACGTTTTGGATTAGTCGGGAGCTGATTGACAATTGGGTAAATCAAGCAGAACCCACAGAACGCGGTCGCTCTCCGGTTTACACCGACGCGGCGGTCGTGGCGATGGTGTCAATGAAGTTTGTCTTTCATCAGGCGGGGCGACAAACCTGCGGGCTGGTGGCGCGCGATTTTTCGGCTTCTGCGGATCAGTTTGTCCGTGCCCGAACACAGCACACCGCTCGCGGAGGATGGCACGAGTGGAAGTCTGCTTGCCGCTGCTGCCGGGCAAAAAGGCGCGGCACAGCGTCTGTGATTCGACGGGGTTAAAAGTTTACGGCGAAGGCGAGTGGAAGGTGCGGACACACGGGGCGAGCAAACGCCGGACGTGGCGCAAACTGCACCTTCAGATAGATGAAGCGACCAATGAGGTAGTCGTAGCGGGGGCGAGCGAGAACTCGGTCAGTGATGATGAGATGTTTGTCGAGATGCTCACTGAAAATGAGGAAGCGATTGAGCAAATCAGCGGTGACGGGGCGTTTGACCGGAAAAAAGTGTATCGGGCGATTGAGGCGCGGGAGATTCCGAAGGCGGCGATTCCGCCGCGCAAAGGGGCGCGGATTTGGAAACACGGCAATCGGAAAGGCGAGCGATTGATACGAGATGAGAATCTGCGCTCTATCCGCCGCCACGGCAAGGCGAAATGGAAACGCCAGAGCAATTATCACCGAAGGAGTTTAGCGGAAACCGGAGTATTCAGATTCAAAACGATATTTTCAGACAAGTTGCAATCAAGGAAACAAGACAATCAATTTCAGGAAATGATCATCAAGTGTGCCGCCCTTAATCGGATGACACATTTAGGAATGCCGGATAGTTACAAAGTTGCCGCCTAAGCCGAAAGTAGAAATTGAGAAGATTACTGATTTATGCAACAAAGCCTAAAATAACTGACCAATTTAATAAGACGATTGGAAGGTAAACGGCTACTAAAACTGTTTTTGCATCAAACAGAATGACATGGCAGACATGAATTCTGTTTACTAACATAACCCAAGTTGCCAGTTATTGAATAAAAGCCTTATCAATTTGATAAGCAAATAAAAACAAAGCGATTTTCAGTAAGAAACCATTTAAGGTTGTCGCATGAATCTTTTTCGGAAACAATTTACTAATGCGCGCCAATCGTCGTTTCAATGTATTTTCTGACCAACGATTTGTGGATTTCCAGCCACGGTTCACGTTGGCGTTTCGAGTTCTTTTTGCGTGGAACTTGCAATTTCAGTTTTTCAATTTCCCACAAATAATCTTCCCATTCGTAAAAATTGTATCCCGCATCGACAAACACTTGCGCCGACTCCGGCAAATCAAAGGCGAGTTCTGCCAAGCCTTGCAAGTCCGCACAACCTCCCGGCAAGATACAAAACTCCAACGGGATGCCGTCCGAAGTTGCCATAAGCTGCACTCGCACTCCGTAAAAGAAACGCTTTTTCGACTCGATTCTGCCGCGATAAAGTTCATCTTTGACAATTCGACATCGCTTAATCCGAATATTATCGCAAAGAGCAACCGGAAACGAATCCAGCATATAGCGCGATTCCCAATGCAAATCTTTCAAAACACCACCGAGCCGATGAAACAACAAATGAATCAAATCAGCCAGCCGATTCATCCGGCGCGAAACCCGCGACCGACTCAAAAGCCGTCGCATCAGTCCGAGTTCGTGCAACACAAGGCGCGATTTCTCAAAGTTGCCGCCAAATTGCAGCATCGCCGTAATAGCAATGGTGATAACTTCCGAGTCCGTAACTTCGACTCGAATGTCTTCACGGTGTCCGCTCGCCTTGAGTAAGTCGTCAATAAAACAGTATATTGCAAGAGTGCTATCGCACATATTAAGTCTTCTCCTTTGTTTTTGTCTGCTAACAAAATTCTAGGAGAAGACTCTATTTTTTCAAAAATCTATAACTGGCAACTTGGGTTAATTAAGCTGAATTTGCCGTTTGAAATGGTTGCAAATCTCCCGCGCGTACCGGGTGGTGGAGCACATCGGGTCGTACCTCGAACTTTAGCCTCATTATTAGAAAAGTTGATCGAATATTTCGAGCATTCATCCATTTCTAAAAGCGATGAATAACTTAATTACAATTATTCGCCATTTTGCTTATTTGGTTAATTATTAATTTGTATTTGGAAAAACATTCGTTGCCAAAGTCAGAATAGTTACTTACAGAATCGAAAAATAGCGGGAAAATTTAGCCTGTTGTGTCAGACCAATCATTGTTATCAACAAAGCGCAAGACCGATATGTTATTTCGCAAAAACGATTGCTAAGGATAAGGGGCTTTCTATCAGAGTTGTGCATCGGTGGCTTCAAAGGCTCAGAACTTTTAATTACATATAGTGCAATTGACAGCGCGAGCCTGTGAATAACCGTTGAAAAATGGCGATTATTTAAGCGGCAGGAGAATACTGCTTTGGTTGCATATCTGTAATGTAATGGCTGGGCACTTGTAACTAAGGGGAAAAATACATAGCTTCAGATAATGTTGTTTTAGGTCTACTTTGTGGAGAAGGTATCATATTAACCTATTTCACAATTAAATTAAATCCTTTGCTTTATTTTGTATATCAAATATAGGTTGGAATACTTATTTGTTTCTGTTAGATTATGCACTAATTCCAGATTCATAAATTATGATTGGTCGAACCATTTCACACTATCAGATAGTAGGACAAATCGGTGCCGGTGGAATGGGTGTTGTTTACGAAGCGGAAGACAAAATTCTTAAGCGACGAGTAGCTATTAAAACTCTCAAAGATTTGAATTCTCAAAAGTCTCGTTTGCTAAGAGAAGCGCAAGCTATTTCACATATAAATCATCCTCATATCGCTACTGTTTATGATTACGGTGAAACTGAAGAAGGACAACCCTTTATCATCATGGAATTGGTTAAAGGAAAGCCTTTGGATGAATTTATAAAAAATGATTGTATAAGTTTATCGCAAATTATAAATATTATCATCAAAGTAGCTGACGCTCTCTCAACAGCGCATAAATACGGAATTATTCACCGCGACATCAAACCGTCAAATATTCTCGTTGCAGATAATGAAAATGTAAAAGTGCTGGATTTCGGTTTATCCAAGCAAGTTGAAAATACTACTCTCAAAAACAACCCGGCATTCGGTAGTAATAGTTTGGAAGCGACCAGAACACAGAAAGGAGTCATCCTCGGTACACCGCTCTACTTATCACCCGAACAGGCATTGGGGAAAAAAGTTGATGTCAGGAGTGATATATTTTCACTTGGAACATTGCTTTATGAAAGTATAACGGGAAAACTGCCTTTTTATGCCGACACCGTGATTGAAATTTGTGCAAAGATTTTACGTGATAATCCACCGTTGCCTTCGCAGATAAATCCGGCAATTCCGGCATCTCTCGATAAAATCACGCTTAAAGCATTAGCTAAAGAACCAAAACATAGGTATCAAAATGTTAGTGAGTTAATAAGTGATTTGCAGGAACTTCAAAAGCATCTGCCGAAAGAAGAAAAATTAATTTCTTCGCCGCCTTCCAACTCTAAATCTTCCATTTCACAAAGATTATACACGAGTTTCAGAGATGTTCTGCGTTATCGTTTTTCTTCGGCTCTTGTTTTTTTAGCGATGGCTTTTACCGGCTTGGCGCTCTTTTTTTACTGGCAAGCCAATCACGCGGTTTATCAACCTTTACCGGCAGCCGAAATGTGGTATGAGAAGGGTGAACGAGCTTTGAATGACGGACTGTTTTTTGCCGCGAAAAAATGCTTTGAGCAAGCGACTGCTCTGGACGGTAATTTCGTGATGGCGCACGCCAGACATGCGGAAACTTTATTTGAGCTTGGTTTTACTGAAAATGCCCGGCAAGAGCGAGAACGCACCAATGAAATAATTTCAAGCGGCAAAATTGTTTTGTCCTCTCAAGATAATCTTCGTCGTCAGGCAATTAATAACACTTTATTATTCGACTATAAATCCGCTCTTAAAAACTATCAAGAGCTAACCCAATCCAGCAGCTATTCAAATAAAGCACAAGCATATTTGGACTTAGGCAGAGCTTATGAACGAAATGAGAATTTGCCGGAAGCTGTCGAAAGTTATCAGAAATCACTGGATTACAATGCTAATGCGGCGGCAAATCTGCGGCTCGGCGTTTTATACGGTCGCCAACAAGACTATGAAAAATCGGCGGCGTTTTTCGCGGCGGCGGAGCGTCTTTACAAAATTCAAAATGTTTCCGAAGGCGAGATAGAAGTCAGCTACCAACGCGGACTGCATCTTTCAAACAGAGGTGATGCAACAAAGGCGCAGGCAGAAATAGAAAATTCCTTGAAAAAAGCCGAAATCAACGGAATTCCAAATCACCAAATCAAATGTCTTTTGTTAATGAGCCGCATTTTGCGCTACTCCGGTAAATCGCAGGATGCCTTACCTTTTGCCAATCAAGCAATTTCCCTTGCCCAGCAAAACAATATCGATAATCTTCACGCTCAAGGCTTTTTGGAATTAGGCACGGTTTACTTTTTCCTGAGCAAGCACGAAGACGCAAAAAACAGCTATGACGAAGCACTCCGGCTCGCTCGTCAATATCATGCAACGCTTATTGAAAAGCGAATACTGCTACAATTCGGCGCGTTTTATGTGCAGCAGCACCGAGCCGACGAATCCCTCGATTACATAAATCAAGTTCAGAATTTTTTTGAAGCGGGTGGCTACAAAAAAGATATGCTTGATTTATTGAGTATTAAAGCTCAGGCAACAACCATAAAAGGAGATTTCCAAACTGCGCTTGATACGTATCGTGATTTATTTGCCAGAGCGGAGGAGGTCGGTGATTACGTTCAGAAAGCCCGCTCTCAAAAAGGAATTGCGACCTTATTAGCTAATCAGGATGATTTAAGTAACTCATTATCTCCAATGTATCAAAGCTATGCTATTTATAATTCGATTAATAAAACTTTAGAAGCCGGATACAGTCTGCTAGCTTATGCCGATATTTTATGTCAACTCGGACGCTACGAAGAAACTAATGCCGCTCTCAACCAAGCAGAAGGTTTAGCCGTGAAACATAATTCGCTTTCACCCGGAATTAATCTTATTCGGGCTAAAAAAGCTCTCAGCGAAAGATATTTTGATAATGCCGTCAAAATCGCTCAACAAATAATTGTTGAAAATAAAACAGGAAAAATTGACATCACAATCGAAACTAAACTTATCCTTGCCTTATCATATGTGCAATCCGGTCAGAAATCACAAGCTAAGAAAATCATATCGGAAGTACTTGCTGTTGCCGTCAAAAATGAAGATAGCCGGATAGTCGCATTTGCTTATCTGGTAAATGCTGAAATCTTGTTAGAAAACAATCAGGCACCAGAAGCATTAGAAAGCGCAATAAAAGCACAAGAAATGTTTCATCAATTTGGCAAAGTAAGTTTTGAATGGAGGGCTTGGCTCCTGATTTGTCTTGCTCAAAAGCAACTACAAAATAATACGGCGGCAAATCAAGCTGCTGCCAGCGCAAACGCATTTTTTTCCACCTTATCGCAGAAATGGAAAAACGAAGACTTCAAAAGCTATTCCGAACGAAATGATGTCAAATTCTATCGTGAAAGGCTGGTTGAAGCCTCAACTCGGCGGTAATTTCACTAAGGCGTGTGGTACATAGAAATATAAAAATAGTAAAGATCTGCTCCTGATTCTGAATGAAGCACATTACCTCTGCTATCAACAATTTTCCAGGCAATAACGTGCGCCTCGGGTTTAGGATGTTTTAGCCTATACTGACGAACTTTTTTTTCGTTATCAGGATCGTAAGTAGATTTCAATTTTTCGCCTGTGATTATTGAACCGGCATTATCACCTGGTATTGACACTTCATGTGTCTTATGTGTGCCGCCCTGCTTTGTTTGCACAGTGAGAATTAATTTTGCCTTATCTTCCAGTGCCTCAGGAATGTAATAGCCCATAAAAGTAATGTATCCATCACTTTCTTCTGTCAAAACTTGAACCGTTTTCACACCGGTATAGATTTTATCAAGTTTATATTTGTATTTACCGCCGGAAGCCGGCGGATCTGGATTACGAACTGTTTTACACATGTCGAAAAAGAATGAAGCTCCTCCAACGCCGATTGGAGGTTCATCACTCCGAAAAAGTTTGTCCTTGTCTGGACAATCACTAATCTTTAAGATGCCTTTTCCCTGATATGTATCTTTAGTTCTCTCATCTAATTCTTTTTCCATATTGTGCTCCTTTGTAGTTGTTAAGACGTTTAGAAATTTGAAGCCTGAATTGGCTGCATATCGTTTTGGAATCTTTTTAAATTAAAATACCTTGCTGTTACCCTTCAAAAACCAAATTTTCGGGTAACTCAGTTAACCGCACAGTATTTCCATTGACCTCAACAATGTTATCAAAATGCGTAAAATGTGCTGTGGAAATAATAGTAATACCTTCGCGCTTATTTTCCAAAAAGTTTTTGAAACCGTCGATGCTGCCGCCCGCTTCCAGATACTCGGCTAAACGACGAAAGAGCTTTGGTAAAATTACATGCTCCTCCATAATTGACGTCAAGTTCGTAACATCAAAACCGGCATTGGTTTTATCTTCAGTCCAGATTTCATTACCTGCCTGGCGGGCAGATGTGACGGCACTGCTCATTGCCTCGCGTATATCAGGGAAGAGACCTTGATAATAAGTCGGGTAAGCGAGACCTGCTTCAAGCTGCTGATAGTTCAAGCTTTGCCGGACTAAATCAGTATCAAGAAATATTTCCGCACCGTCTTCAGCATTTGTATTTCCGGCAAACACGAAAGCTACCGGACGACGGTTTTTCTCTACTTCACGACTGACAATGTAACCTTCTGTGCCATCGTTGGCGTTAATTATCCTTGTTCGTAAAACATTCCATTCTATATCGGTTATATCGAGAACACGCAGGAGAAAGTCCACCGCCTTTAAAGCCAAATCAAGCGGTTGATGTAAATTACTGAGAAAGTGCGTTTCGAGCGTGTCAATCCCTTCAAGTCGCAATTGAGCATGGCGACGCGCATTAAGATTGACGGATGGTCCGGCTAATTTAGACCAGTTCAACTCATCCTGCGCCCGAAAGCGAATAGAATCCCCATCAGGTGAATAACCTATAACATGAAAAGTTCCTTTAATTAAATAAAACATAAATTTATACTCCTTCAATTATTGATTTGCATATGTGAGGGCTTCCGACGGAGTTGCGTTTAAGATATTACGAGCCGCATCTTCATTCGGCGGAGTCGCTTTGGCATCACTGGCGGCTTTCTGCAAAAGATTTTTATCTATTGCATTCGTCAGCCATCTGGCACCGGCAATACCGACTAAAAGCGCATTCATCAAAGAGCCGACGGTCAGCAAAACAATTGGCGCGGCGGCTATTGCCGGAGTTGTTTGTGTCTTAACCGTTTCAACGGCGTATACTGAAATGTCGGCAATTTGATTGGAAATTCCCCAGGAAATAACCGCCGCAACCGCGCTGACTATGATGTTTCCCACAATTCCTGCCCGCCATATTCCATCCTGCGTTTTAGGCAAAATGAAACTGTTGTCAGTCATTAGAGCATTTACAACGCCGCCCACCGCGCCGGCAAAGCAAACTATCAATACAGCTATCCAGATTTCCATTGTTTTACTCCTATTTTGACCTGCTGTTTAGTAGCCTCAACGCCAAAACCAGTATTCAAAGAGTGCTTAAAACTTGTTCCGACTCATTAATTTATCCGCAACGTTAAAGCTAAAAGTTAAATCCTGCAATTAAAGCAACATTAGGTTTTTCTTTTTCCAAAGAAACGCTTATCCCGCCGACAACGCGTGTCGGCGCGCCTTTTTCGGAAAAGAATAAACCGACACCGGGTCGAAATCCTTTTTCAAATCCGGTTAAACCGGAGCGAGTGAAAAAGTTTATTCCGATACGGCTGTTTAAGGAACGCGGGAACCAGGCAAAATCTGTATTGATAAATGTTCGGGTAGATTCTTTAAAGTCTCCGCGCAATGCTTTTCTAGTTCGACCGACCTCTCTCGTAGTGCCGTTATTAATCGTCGAATTAAAATCGCGCACCTCGACTTCGGTTAAATCATTGCTATTGTTCGACCGTTGCACGCCAACGGAAGTACCTAACAATTTGTTGCCGCCGATTAACCGAAAGTAAATGAGCTGGGCTAACGGGCTGTGAAAGTCTTTTTTATAAAGCTGTTTGTCAATGGCGGCAGTCGGTTCAAAAAGGTTATACTGGCGAAATCCATAACCTCCCTGAAAAACCAATCGGTCATAGCCAGAATCAAGATAACTGAATATAGCTCCTTGATCCGCTCCTTTTATTTCACAGAATTTATATTTATCTTTTGCTGCTTCTACTGCCTTTTTCATTGCTTCAATTATTTCATCAGAAACCAAAGGTTGCTCAGCTAATACAGTTGGATCTGATGGGGCAGGGACTGTTTTAGTTAATTCTTTCAGTGAATCAATTGTTGCATCCTTTGTATCAAGGGCACTTGGTGAATCTTTTATTATTTCCAAAATTGTGACTTGAGCAACATCTTTTCTAAGAAGTTGTATTATGTTTTCGTTTTTTAGTCTGCCATCGCAAACATCAATAAGTTTATCGTAATATGATAGAAGTTTTATTGAGTCGCCTAAGGTTATAGGCAAGGTATTTCTTATCTCCTTCTCGTCGGGAGCACGAAGTAAGTTCTTAAGGTTGATTTGTAATTTTTTTACCTCGTTAAGTAACGATTGAAGTCTATTCTTGGACGGTAATGTGGCATCTTCTTTAAATATCTTTCTTTCTTTAAGTATTTTCTGTAGACTAGACAATAGTTTTTCATCTACCACAATTTTTTCCGGTTCAAATTTATTAGTGAAAAGATATTTTCTACCGATCGTAAATGCGACTTGGGCATCTGGTGAAACCCGATTGTTATTAATGAAACTGGCTCTTGTTCCAGTAAGTTTTCCGCTTAAATTAAACCCGTAAGTCCAGTTATTGCTGGTATTGTCGTATAAGTAGCCAAAGCGGATGGATGGGTCAGCGACATTAACCTGAGCAAAACCGCCTCCATTTATAAGTAGTGTCCCTTCCCCTTTGGCATCTTGAAACGGCTGCTGCGCCATGCATGGCTGCATGGCGACAGTAAAAGTAGTGAACAAGATCGCTACTTTGAACAATCCGGTCAACGATATTTTATTTTTTTTGTGATTATTTAAGATTGATATGATAAGCATTGTTTCCTCCTATGGAACCGGGACAGAATCAGCAATGAAACTATGCCCGGTAGATTGTGTCGTGCCTTCCTTTTTGTACAGATCCTTTTTCTTCGGTTCCAATTCTACAATCGTCAGGACCCAGTCAGTTCCAGCAACCCCGACCGCATGAAACGAAATATTAAGATTGCCCTCGACATCTAGGATGTCCGTTGATTTCCAAGTTTTGTTGCCGTCATAGCTTAGTGCTATAGGATTACCCTCCAACCATAGTTGAACATCGAATAAAAATCCGACTACTTCAGTTCTTACTTTGATTTCTGACATATATTTCTCCTTTTCGTCTTTAAAGTTAATTTTTGATTCACATCCGAAGACGCTTTCATTTTTCGTAATAGCTAGATCTATGCCATCGTAATTTCGGCTTGTAAAAATTATTTGAATAGAGTGCAAGGCGTTGAATACTCACAAGATAACTATTTCTCAAATCAATTTCACAAAAATTCTTTAACTGTGAATATCAAGGAAAATCTATCAATAATGATAGAAAGAATTATCATTATTGATAGATTTTCCTTGATATATAAGAAAGAGTTGGAATATGCTTGGCGGGTAAATAAGCACAGGTTCACCAATCAGCTATATTAAAATTATGAATCCTCGATTGATTGTTATTTCAGGAAAATCGAAAGGCATTGTATTCGCTTTAGATGAAATGGACACGAGCATCGGGCGTGAGCCGACAAATGTTATCTGTCTCAATGAACTGTCGGTTTCGCGTCATCACTGTGTTATTAAACAGGAAGATGATAATTGCTTTTTCATTCATGATCTTGAAAGTTTCAACGGCACATTTATCAATGGAACGCCCGTCAAAAATCAGGAAATAAAACACGGCGACCAGTTGGGAATCGGTGACGTATTAGTGTTTTTCTTATTACAGGAAACAGGAAGTGAGGCGATTTTTCATGAAGAACAGTTTGCAATTATCAAAGATGATAATTTGAATAATCAATCAACAATTAAAATCGCCCGAAAGGATGCCGTTTATCTGCGACCGGAAAAATTACTGGCGGAGCTGCCGCAAATGGCACGAATTGCCAGAGATTTATCGGTATTATTAAAAATCAGCTCCGTTCTCAGCACGACTTATGAAATGGCAAGTCTGCAAACGCATCTGTTGGAGTTAATAGCCGAAGTCATTCCTGTGGAACGCGGCGCAATCCTGCTGGCTGATGAAGAGATGGAAATTATTTCACATTTCGTTTGGACGGATGGTTTAGAAAATCAGAAGAACATTCAAATCAGCAAAACAGTTATCGAACAATGCTTAAAAGAACAAGTTTCAATTCTCTGCAATAATGTTGACGAAGACGAAAAATTGCATTTAGCCGAGAGTTTAATCGCCTCAAATGTTCATTCGATTCTTTGTGTTCCGCTGACTATTTTTGAAAGAACGCTCGGCGTAATTTATTTAGACAGTTCAGACGCTAAAACAGTTTTTGACCGGGAACATCTACAGCTTTTGACCGGAATTGCGGGAATCGCCGTTAGCCCGCTTGAAAATGCCCAACAAATAGAGAACTTAAAATCTGAAAACCAAAGGCTTCTCAATCAACTCGACAATAATAATAAAATAATCGGTGAAAGCGATAAGATGAAGGAGATTTTTCTTTTAATATCAAGAATCGCTCCGACTGATTCAACCGTTTTAATACTGGGAGAAAGCGGTACGGGAAAAGAGTTAGTCGCCCGGTCTATACACCAGAACAGTAATCGAAAAAATAATCCTTTTATCGGTATTAATTGTGCGACACTGAGTGATAATTTGCTTGAAAGCGAGCTTTTCGGCTACGAACGCGGAGCTTTTACAGGGGCGGTTAACTCCAAAAAAGGACATTTTGAGTTAGCGAGCGGCGGAACTATTTTTCTCGACGAAATAGGCGAATTATCTAATCTGCTTCAGGCAAAGTTGCTTAGAGTTTTACAGGAAAGAGAGGTTATGCATCTTGGCGGGATAAAATCAATTAAAATAGATACTCGCGTGATAGCCGCAACTAATCAAAATATAGAAGATTCCATTAAAAACGGAATTTTTCGACAAGACCTGTACTATCGTCTGAATGTTATCAATATAAAAATGCCGCCTCTACGTGAGCGTAAAGAGGATATCCCTCTTTTAGTCCATTTTTTTATTAGCAAATACAATCAAAAATGTAATCGAAATATGGAAGGCATTTCAGCTCAAGCAAAATCATATTTACAAAGATATAATTGGACTGGCAATGTTCGTGAGCTCGAAAATACAATTGAGCGAGCTGTAATTCTAGCTCAAAAAAACATAATTAATGTTGAAGATTTACCTGAATCGATAGTTAAACCGCTAGCTCAGTTTTATAGCGCAGAAAATTTACCCTATCAGCAGGCGGTTGTTAAAGCAAAACAAATGATTCTTGAAAATGCCATCCTAAGAGCTGAAGGTAACATTAATGAAGCTGCCAAGTTTTTGAATATTCATCCTAATAATTTATATCGATTAATGAAGTCACTAGGAACTCAAAAATAAAAAACGATAGACGATCAACCTCTAACTCAAACTTTTGAAATAAGTGAAAGAAATTTGACATTTCACAGTAATGTTTTCTGACACCCTTAATTTACTCTCCCAAACAGGCTGTTTATAAGGCTTTCCGGTAGCGGTTTTCGAGAGGGTTTTCTGACACCCAAAACCTGGACTCCAGCTTGAATTTTACATCTCTTCCAAATTTCTCTCCTTTCACAAAATAAATTCCTTCAATGATACTTTTCCGGCTCAAACGGTGCGTTAATTTTTTAGCAGAAACCGGAGAAGTAAAGTTGAAATCACGAAACATCTTGAATCCCAGACTTACGCCGATGTTTTCAACAAAGCGTGAATAATTTATCTTTTTCCGTTTCAGAGGTTTTGACTCAAATTTAGCGGTTCAAGTTTGAAAAAGGAAAATTAGAACCAATAAAGTTCAGGTAATGGCTTTCTGTAAAAGTCTTTTCACAAAGTTTCTGTTTTTTAGGAGTTTTGTCATGACTGTCCCAACCAAGCAATCTTTAGCGTCTTCCACTGCCGGTCAATCACCGAAGCCTATTGGAAATTGCCTGCTGAATTTTCTGCCGCCGGAAGAATACGCCCGCTTGCTCCCTAATTTGGAATTTGTTCATCTCCCGAAGGGCGAAGTGTTATATCGCGCCGGTGCCGATATTGACTACTGTTACTTTCCCTTAAACGGCATGATTTCACTGGTGCCGATTACCGAGGCGGGTGATACGGTTGAGATTAGTATGATTGGTTGTGAAGGGATGGTCGGCATCGCGGTGATACTGCAAACAACAACGGCTCCCTACGAGGTCGTCGTGCGAAGTGAGTCGGACGCGGTGCGGATCAGGGCGGCTTTGCTCAAGGCAGAGTTTTCTAATCAGGACGGTCAGCTTCAGCATCTGCTTCTGCGTTACACCCACGCGCTGTTCTGCGAAATTTCGCAATCGGCTGTCTGCAATCGCTTTCATACGGTCAAACAACGCCTCTGTCGCTGGTTGCTGGTCATCGACGACCGGGTGCGATCTCATACCTTTCCCCTCACTCATGAATTTATTGCGAACACGCTCGGCATCCCGCGCACCAACGCGACGATGACCCTCGGCACTCTGCGGAAGGCAGGGCTGATCGAGCACCGGCGCGGGCAAATTACAATTATTGACCGGCGCGGACTCAAGCGCGCGGCGTGCGAATGTTATCGCGTCGTCAAAAAAGAAATTGACAGTCTTTGCCGGTAGTTACACATCTTTAGAAAATTTTCGCAAAAATAATTTGGGAAGTGTCTAACTTTAGACAGACAGATGCCAGCCGCTTAATATAAATTTTCATTTATAAGATTCTAATGAAAATCACTCAAAACAAAAAAAGTCTAACTGGTAACTACCTGAAAAGAGCAAATCAAACAAAGAGAGTTTGTCAAAAAGGCGAGGGATATGTTGTCTTTTTATAACCAACCCCTAAAAATCCGGTAAAGCTGAAGAATCGTCAAAAGAGATTCTACCCGTCTGAAAAGTCGAGGTATTTTCTCCAACCGAGGATTGAAAGTAATTGATCGAACCGGCGTGTAAAAAGCCGGAAGCCGCAAACCAGAGGAAAATATGGCAAAGAAAAGAAACGGAAGTGTAAATAACGGAAGCATTTTGTTTGGCACAGAGTCAGAGGCGAGCGAAACACCGGATACTCAGGCAGAGAATCGAAAGGAAAAAACTTTTTTGTCAGGCTTGGGACGCGGCGAACGCATTGCCGCCATCGGGGTCTGCCTCTTGCTCGTCGTCGGTGCTTTGGGCGCGGGACTCAGCGCGAAGATCGCTTCGGTTTTCAGTTCACGAAACTCAAGTCAGAATCAGAAGACAAATCAATCCGCTCAAAACGCTTCGCTGCCGGCAAGCCTCAATCCGTTTGCCGCGGCGGTCGTAATAACTCCTACGCCGCAGCTCTCGAAAGAATATATTTATGCCGGGAGCCGGATGCTGGCGGTTGAAGATGCCGCCGCTTCCGCCCTACCGCCGACCGACCTTGCCGTCTGGCGACCGTCGAACGGCACCTGGTATGTGCTGAACTCACAGCAGCAGTGGATTACCCAGTCGTGGGGCTTGAGCGGCGACAAACCTGTTCCCGGCGATTACGACGGCGACGGGAAAACCGATTTCAGCGTCTTCCGCCCCTCGAATGTTACCTGGTATATCGTGGCGAGCAGCACGGGCGCAACCTCCGGCTACCCGTTCGGCACGGCGAGCGACATTCCCGTTCCCGGCGATTACGACGGCGACGGGAAGACCGACGCGGCGGTCTACCGTCCGCCGGGCGGCGGGCAGAGCCTCGGTTACTGGTATATAGTCAACAGCTCGACATCGAGCAGCAGCAGCCAGCAGCTCGGCACCAGCGGCGATGTTCCGACGGCGGGGGATTTCGACGGCGACGGGCGAGCCGATGCTGCCGTCTGGCGCGAGAGCAATCTGACCTTTTATATTTTGCGGAGCAGCGACGGAACTTTACAGACGCAGGTGTTCGGAGCAGCGGGTGATAAACCGGTAGTTGCCGATTACGATGGTGACGCTAAAGCAGATTACGCCATGCGGCGCGGCAACGATTGGGTAATCAGAAGCTCGAAGGGGACAACGCAGACGACGACGTGGCAGCTCGGAAGCGATATTGCCGTGCAGAACGACTATGATGGGGACGGCAAAGTTGACATCGCCGTGTGGCGGGATGCAACCGGCGTTTGGTATATCAGGAACAGCCGCGACCTCTCGACCCGCACGGTGAATTGGGGACAAGCGGGCGACGTTCCCGTCCCGGCTTTTTACAGACGATAGTCATTGGTAATACGAAGCGGTTTTTTATTGGGTTTCGAGTGAAATCAGACAATCCAGAGGAAATTATTCTTCAGACAAGGAAATGACAGGCGAGCAGCGAGGCAATATGAAAAAGACGGCACTTATTTTGAGTATCTTGGCGGGACTTCTCTTTTGGCAAAACACTTTTGCCCAGACTACTCGGAACACGCAGAATTCGGTTGACTACGGCAGCCGCAGCGGTTTGACGGTTGACCCGATTACGCAGGCTCTTCAATTGCAAATTCCGCTCGGCTCCTATCCGCAAAGAAACGGCGGTCTGCCGGTCACGCTTTTCTATTCGTCGAAGCTCTGGCGTGTTGGCGAACCGCACCGGCTCAGCGGCTGCCCGCTGCTTGAATATTATGACCGCTCGACAGCAAGGTATGGCGAGGACTCGAAAGCCGGCTGGACCTCGACGCTCGACTGGAATATGTTCAGCAACACGCCATCACTCGAAAGCTATAACGGCGACCGCCAGGCAAGTTGGAATAACATTGTCGGTAAAATTGCCCGGATGACGATTACCTTACCCGACGGCTCACGCCATGAGTTGCGTAAGGATGATTCTCTTCACGGGGCAGATGAGATTATCGGCGGAAAATTTTACGCAACCGACGGTTCGCGGTTAGTCTACGATAAGGATGCCGGCATTTTGTATGCGCCTGACGGCTCGCGTTATGAAGGTGATTCGCTTGGAGGCATTGTCTATAAAGACGAGAACGGAAACCAGATAAACTACGGAACCAGTCAAATAACAGATACACTCGGAAGAACGCTTAACAGACCTTTGGCACCGGCGACCGCCGTCGGGGACGGCACCGGACAAACCGTGCAGAGTACCACTTATACTTATTCAATGCCGGGGATAAGCGGCAATCCGGTTGGCTACCAATTCGTCTGGAAAAAATTATCCGAGGCGGGAGTTATCAGCGAACAGGAAGCCGACCAGACCTTACGGTATAAAGGCAACGCTGTTTCAGATTGTAATGCGCCAAGCACCGATCCGGCGTTATTCCACTCGGATGCCGGGCAGAATCAGATGGGGCAGCAATGGCAATTTAATCCGGTCGTGTTGAATCAAATAATCCTCCCGAACGGGCAGACTTATACCTTCAAATATAATATCTACGGCGAAATCAGCAAGATAATTTACCCGACCGGAGCGTATGAGCGATTCTCCTACAGTCAGATTTTGGGTATCAGCGGTTGGTTTAACAATTCTTTTAACGAGCAGACTAATCGGGGAGTCACAAACCGATGGATCAGCTCAGATGGAACTGTGCAGAGTGAACTGCTCTACAACTATAGCTCTACGGCTCTCAATGTGCGTTCAGTACAATCTCCCGACGGCACACGCACAGAATACTCGTTTTACACAAAGCCTAATAATCCACAGGAGGTCATCGCGCACGGATTTGATAATCCGCTTTACGGGAAGATCTATGAAGAACGGCAGTATGCGGCAGACGGCACGACGCTGCTCAGAAGGAAGCTAACCGAGTGGGCAGTTGACGGCAATGCCGAATACTACCCCCTCTCTCAAGTCGCTTACAAAACACGCAACCCGCGCGTCACGCGCGAAATATCAATTCAGTTTGAGACCGGTGCCACAGCCGCACTCGCTCAATTGTCGGAGATTTCTTACGACACGAATGCGGACGCGGCATATTTTGCCACGCTGAATCCAAAGCAGACGAAGACTTATCATTACGTTGCGCTCGATTTGACGACGGCGACAAATGCAACTCTGGCGACGATTGCCAATTCATTTTCCGCAGCGAATCTCGCTGCCAGCACGGAAACCGATTACCTGTATAGCGAAAGCTACAAGGCGCGGAATATGACTAGCCTGGCGATTGCAAGCCGCGTCAAAGACGCTGGCAACACCATAAAAGCGCAAAGCGAAATCGCTTATGACGAGCCGGCTTATTGGCTTATCAATGCCGGAACCGCATCGCAGTGGCAAGACCCGAACACCGTTTATCGCGGAAACGTGACGACGACAAAAAGCTGGTCTGATATTGTCGCTGATCAGTTCGTTCAGACACACGCGCAATACGACAACTTCGGTAACCTGAGAAAAAGTTGGGACGCAAAAGATAAGCTCAGTGAGGTTGAATACTCGGCAACGTATAACTATGCCTACCCGACAAAAACTATTTCACCCGTTCCGTCGGACGGGGTGAGCGGCTCGCTGACCCCGTTTGAAACGACAACCAGTTACGATTTCAACACGGGCAAACCGACTTCGGCGACCGACGCTAACGGTCAGATTTCGACGATTGAATACAACGACCCGCTGCTGCGCCCGACAAAAACAATCGCGCCGAACGGACACCAGACAATTACCGAATACGGCGCGGGAACAACGGCGGCAACCCGCTTCGTCAAAGTGAAAACGCAGATTGACGCAACCAAATGGAAGGAAGGCTACAGTTGGTATGACGGCGTGGGTAGAACAATCAAGTCGCAATCGGTTGACACGAGCGGCGATGTTTTTACAGAAACCGAGTATGACAATATGGGGCGGGCGAAGAAAGCGACCAATCCATACCGGACGGGCGAAACAAAGCTCTGGACGGAGAATTTCTATGACAGCTTAGGCAGAGTCACAAAAGTGAAAACGCCGGACTTGGCAGAAGTCAATACGAGTTATTCATTAGCGACAACGGGCGGTCAATTTGGAGAGGTAGAAACGGTTACAGACGAAGCCGGAAAACTAAATCGTTCAATTACCGATGCGCTTGACAATCTTATCAGAGTTGATGAACCAAATGATGCAGGACAATTGGGAACAATTGACAACCCAAATCAAGCAACGATTTACAATTATGATACCCGTGAAAACTTAACGCACATCGTTCAAGGCGGACAGACAAGAAATTTTGTTTATGATTCGCTCAACAAATTGAAACAAGCGACAAATCCCGAAAGCGGGACATTTCAATATGTTTATGACAGCAATGGCAATCTGACTTCAAAAACCGACGCGCGGAATGTTTCGACGACTTTTACTTACGATGCTTTGAATCGTGTTATTTTGCGTGATTATTCGGACGCAACGCCTGATGTTGCTTACTTCTACGACAATCCGAGTGTTCAATTCAGCAAGGGTGAATTAACCAAAGTCAGCAGCAGTGTTTCTCAGACCGAATACACAGCGTTTGACGCTTTGGGTAGAACTCTCGCGCACAAGCAAACAACTGACGGCACGGCTTACACGACCGCTTACAGCTATAACTTATCGGGCGCGTTAATCTCTGAAACGTATCCGTCGGGCAGAGTGGTCAAGAATGTGCTTGATGCAAACGGTGATTTATCAATCGTCCAGAGCAAGAAGAACTCGACCGCCGGTTTTTGGAATTACGCCGAGCATTTCTCATATACGGCGGCGGACGCAATTTCTTCGATGCAATTGGGTAATGGTAAGTGGGAAAGCACGCAGTTTAATTCCCGATTGCAGCCGACGCAGATTGCTTTGGGAACTGTTCAGAACGGAACTGACACGCTGAAACTCGATTACAGCTACAACACTCCGAATGTTGCCGACAACAGCGGTAATGTAAAAAGCCAGACGATAACTGTGCCAACGGTCGGAACGAATCAAGGTTTTACAGCAACGCAGAATTATACTTACGACTCAGTGAATCGTTTAAAATCCGCCGCCGAAACAATCTCCGGCAATCAGAGTTGGAAGCAGACATTTGTTTACGACAGGTTTGGAAACAGAAATTTCGACGCGGCAAACACGACGACTTTGGGAAGCTGTCAGGCGGCGGTTTGTAATCCGGCGGTTGATGCGGCAAACAATCGTTTTACGACGGCGCAGGGCTATCAATACGATTTGAGCGGCAACATCATTACCGACGCGCAGGGCAGAAGTTTCACTTACGATGCCGAGAACAAGCAGAAGGAAGTCAGAGACGCGCAGAATCAAGTCATCGGGCAATACTTCTACGACGGCGA